>Ga0209050_1000232_pt1 | contig 121822 bp, 116 predicted proteins | sample Araplavi_mTSA_r2_FD_184276 | JGI IMG/M metagenome (GOLD analysis project Ga0209050, IMG submission 184276) | Arabidopsis root microbial communities from North Carolina, USA - plate scrape MF_Cvi_mTSA_r2 (SPAdes) (version 2) | ecosystem: Host-associated > Plants > Roots > Endosphere | place...
CCTGCTGGAGCCGATCGGAAACATTCCGCCCGTCGAAGCCGAGCAACGCTACTACGCTATGCTGGACGACGTCCCACTGGCTGCCTAATTTAAGAAAACTGGCCTCCGGCAATCCCGGTGCGGTTCAATCCGCAGCTTCTCCGCGGCCGACCAGAACCGGCGGCGGCCGCCATTAGCGATAACCTCATATCCAGACATAAGCATGTGCTCAGGGGATAGCCCTAAGCCTCCATTCTATGCCTGAGGGTGTCCGGATGTAACCGGGGCCAGCTCAGTCGAGCAGCCGGCGGCTGCGTTCGGAGCTCGCGCCAAATTTATCGTGGCGCATCTTCTCGTTCATCAGCTCGAGATAGGCGTTGCGTGCCAAAGGGGCGGCATTGATCGCCCCAACCTTGGCGACCTAGGCATCGGTGAGGAGATCTTTTTCCTTGGGCCGCCGCGAGATCGGTGACCGTCTTTTCGGCCAGCTCACGAACGGCAGCGAGCTCAGCTCGAAGCTGCTCGAGCTCGTCGGATGTGTCGCCGGTGGCAATGTCTCTTCATAGCATAAGGCTGCTATAAACTCGACGATTTCCGCCGTTCACCTACTGTTGCGCGATTAACCAACCCGTGTCGGGCATCAGGTTTCCTGAGGGTTGCGCCAGTCAATTCCTTCCAACAGGCACGCCATCGCCGAAGCCGAGATTACCATCGCTCCGTCTTTCGCCGCAGGCCAAACGAACCCGCCCTTTTCGAGCCTCTTGGCGTAGAGAGACATGCCGATGCCGTCATGCCAGAGGATTTCACACAGCGATCTGCTCTTGCCGCGGAAGACATACAGTTCGCCAGCGTGGACGTCCTTTTGCAGGAACTGCTGGACCTGCAACGCCAACGACCGCATGCCCCCTGCGCATGTCCGTGTGCCCAAGCCAAACCTTGCCGCCGGTCGGGATCGGGATCATTGAACCAGCACTTTCAGCCGCGAATGCCTCGCCTGGATAGTGGCGTGGCAACTCAAACACGAAGACGTGTTGGCGGCGTTGGCCGACCTGTTCATCGCGCGCGGTCCGCCTGCCAACCTCAGGTCCGATAATGGCAGCGAATTTATCGCGACAGCGGTCCAGACATGGCTGAACCGGATCGGGGTGAAGCGCTCTACTTCACCCCAGGGTCACCATGGGAGAACGGTCATAACGAGAGCTTCAAGGGCTCGCTTCACGACGAGTTGCCCAATGGGAGATCTTCTATAGCCACGCCGAGGAAAAGGTGCTGATCGAAGTCTGGCGGCGGCATTACAACACAATCCGTCCCTTACAGCTGCCTCGGTTGTCGGCTCCGACGCCGGGGACGGTCAAGGACGGCCGTTACATCTTCGGGCAGCCCTGGAGGTTGCATCGGGCGCGGAAATCCTGCGCCCTGCCCGGGCTGGTACAATCCCCCGTACCAGCCCGGACTACACTCAGTAGGACACCGAGAGCGTCAGGCCATAGGTGCGCGGATCGGCATAATAGCCACCGGCGTAACCGAGCTGGCCGAAGTCGATGCCGCGATAGAGGTCCTTGGCATTGGTCAGGTTCTTCACCCAGAGCCGCAGGCTTGCCTCGCCGCCGCCGAGCGGCATCTGTTCGATACCGAGCTGGGCATCGATCAGGTCGCGGTCGCTGCCTTTGATCGCTTCGTTGAACGGGGTCGAGGTGACGCTGGTGAAGCTGTATTTGCCGTCTTCGTGAGTATAGCCGATACGCGCCTTGATCGCGGCATTGCCCCAGTTCAGCGGGAACTGGGCATTGAACGCGACATTGGCGGTGAGCGGTGAAGTATAGCCGGGCGTTACGATCGAGGCGATGTTGACCGGGTCGGCACCCGATGTGGTCGATTGCCCGGCAAGGAACTCCTTGTACTTGATATCGACGTAACCAAGATTGCCATCGACCGAGAAGTTCTCGGTCAGGATCGCCTGGGTCTCGATCTCGAAACCGTTGTAGATCACTTTGCCGGCATTGCCGATGCGCGTGGCATAGGTGCCGATCGGCGCATCGGTGCGCGGGATGTTCACTGCCAGGTTCTTATAGATGTTGTGATAGGCGGCAAGGTTGAGTCGCAAGTGGCGATTGAACAGCTCGGTCTTCACGCCCACTTCGTAGGACGTCACGGTTTCAGGCTCGAAGTGCGGCAGCAGGGTGGTGCCGGTGATCACCGGATCCTGCGAGTTGAAGCCGCCCGAACGATAGCCGGTGGCCGCGCGAGCGTAGAGATTGATGCCGTGGGCGACGTCGTAGCCTGCCATCAGGTTCCAGGTGAACTTGCTGAACTTCGCGTCACCCGTCTCGGGCGTGGCAAGCGGGGCCGCGCCGTTCTGGAAGCGGATCATCTTCTTCTCGTCCCAGGTATAGCGCCCACCCGCCGTCAGCCGGATGCCGCTGTCGCGCCCGCCCGGATAGAAGGTGAACTGGCCGTAGAGCGCCTTGCTTTCGCTTTGCGCGGTATAAGTCAGCCGGGCGATCGTGGTGACGAGGCGGTACTGCGCGGGATTGGCGGCGACGAAGGCCGGGCCGAGAGCGCCGAAGTTGGACAGGAAGATGGAATTGGTGTCGAGCACATAGCCGCTGTTCTGGTAGCCGTCTTCCGAGCCCTTCTCCCAGAAATAGAACCCGCCGACGACCCAGTCGAGCGTGTCGGTATCGCCGGAGACTTCGATTTCCTCGCTGAGCTGCTTGTGGCGGCGGGTGTTCTCGCTGGTGAACAGGTCCTGCGTTGTCGTCGGCACGCTGGCGGCGGCGATAAAGGGCCGGGCGGCGGCGGGGATCGAGGGAATGTATTGCAGCAGCGAAACCGGCATGCCGTTGAACAGCGAGGCGCCGGTATAGGCCGGGCCGGTAATTTGGCCGATGCCGTCGAGATCGGCCAGCGCATAACTGCGCCAGAAGCGATAGCCGGTGGTGGACTTCACCTTGAAGGCGCCGAAGTCGTTCTGGACCTGCAGGTTATGCCCCCAGGTCTTGTCGGTTGCCGTGCCGAGCACGTTGTTGCAGACTTTGCTGCGATACTTGCGTCGGGGCTCTGCCAGTGCCGCGCATTCGGGATCGGTGAATGTGGCGGCGGCCAGATATTGCGCGACCGGGGCCTGCTGGACGACCACCACTGATTGGCCATTCACGTCCACTGGCGGATTGTAGGTGCCGTCAGCCACGTTGGTCAGTTGGAAGGCTTGCGGGCTGCCGTCGATGCGGGTCCAGTCGAAAATGTACTGGATGCTGCCGGTTCCGCCCAGTTCCATGCGGGCAGCGGCGCGTAGTGCGTCGGAGTTGCGGGCGCCGGGGTCCTTCGAATCCTTGGGCTGGAGGATGTTGTCGACCACGCCGTCGCGCTGCGAGTGGCTGTAGGAAAAGCTTGTGGCGATCCCGGCGATCTCACCCGGATCGAGGATGATCTTGCCGTTCCACGCATCGAAATTGCCATAACCGGCCTCGGTCTTGAGGCGGAAGGTTTCCGATGGCTGGCGCGAGATGAAATGGATCGCACCGCCGGTGGTGTTGCGCCCGAACAGCGTGCCCTGTGGCCCGCGCAGCACTTCGACGCGCTGGATGTCCATGACGTCTAGTCCCATTGCGCCGGAACGGGCGATGTAGACGCCATCGACATAGAGCCCGTTCGCCGCATCGACGCCGAAGCTTTCGCTGCCGCCGTTGGAGATGCCGCGCATCGAGAACACGGCAGCCGAGTTGCTGGTGGTGCCCTGCACGATCGTGACGTTGGGGGCGAGGCCGCTGATATCGCGTGAATCCTGCACGCGCAGTTGCTCAAGCTTCTCGGCACCGATGGCGCTGATGGCGATCGGTACGTCCTGCAGATTTTCCGAGCGTTTCTGCGCGGTGACGACGATTTCGTTGAGCCCGGTGGCCTGTTGGCCGACTGGCTGCGGTGCAGTGTCATCCTGCGCCATGGCCTGTCCGGCAAAGGCGAGGGTGCTGGCCCCGATCAGCAGGCGAAATGCGGTTCTTGCATGGCGTTTCGGCATCTCTTGTCTCCCGTCGATTGTCTTGTTTTTTGGTATTCGGCCTTGTTTTTAAGTCTTTTTTCTGCCGTTCAGGACGGCATGTAGAGCTGTGCTGCCTTGCCGCCGTCGACCGGGAGGGCCACGCCGGTCACGTAGCTGGCCTCGTCCGAGAGCAGGAAAACGATGGTGCGGGCGAGTTCCTCTGGGCGTCCGCCGCGTCCCATCGGGATCGCTTCGGCGGTGCGCGCGGCGATCTGCGGCGCGCGGGCGGCGAATTCCTCGGTTCCGGCGGTCTGGACCTGCCCCGGCACCACTGCGTTCACACGGATGCCCTGCGGAGCCCCTTCCATCGCTGCGACCGCGCTGAAATGGACAAGCGCTGCCTTGGAGGCCGAGTAGCTCGCCATGTTGGCGGCAGCGCGAATGCCGCACGTGGAGGCGACATTGACGATCGACCCGCCGCCGCCCTGCGCCATGATCCGCATCGCCGCCTTGGTGGCAACGAAGGCGGCATCGGCATTGACGGTGAAGTCCTTGCGCCACTGGTCGACGGTCAGGCGGTCGATCGCCGCGTAGTGCGTCGACATCGCATTGTTGACCAGCATGTCGAGCCGGTCGTGGCGCTGTCCGACATTTGCGATCATCGCGGCCAGCGCGTCGAAATCGGACACGTCGAGGCGAATGGCTTCGACGGCGCCGTCTTCGGCTGCAATGGCGGCCTTGGCCAGATCGAGCCGTTCCTGCCGGCGACCGCAGATAACCACGCGGGCGCCGCGGCGCGCCAGCAGTGTAGCGGAGGCGAGGCCGATGCCGTCGCTGCCGCCGGTCACGATGGCCACCCGTCCTTCGAGATCGCGGTGCATGCCTTTCCTGTCCTTCCCTCTGGCTCTGGTCCGGTTCCGTCTGGTTCCCGCATTGGGGCCGCGTGTTGTCCGGCTGGCTCGTTGCACTATTGGATTCTTCAAAACGCGTAAAATGTAAACATCAAAAATACGAATTAATGCATTCTATGGAATGCGCAGGCAGAGTCATGGCTATGCGGTTTGGGCTGACCGGATATGCGTCTTCCTCGAAGGTGATGTGCCTATTGTCGACGAAAATATGGCCGTTTTCTGCGAATTGCATCGAGTGCTCCGAGGGTGCTTGGCCGTAATGTTGCTGCGGGAAGGCGCGTAAAAATATTTGTCTTGTAATACGCGATATGCGTAATATCCTCGACGCATAACGAGAACGATACGAATCGAGAGGAAGGCGATGTCAGGCACAGGTTCGGCTCGGATTGCCGGGGTGTCCGGTGCGGCGCGGGCCAGCTGCGCGGCGTCGATGCACGAGAGTGGGAGCGCCGCATGAGCCGCGTGGATCCCGTATTCGCGCAAGTCACCGCCCCCGGCTCTCCGTTCGAGATCGGTGAGCGGGACGGCCTGCGCATGTTCGTGCAGGCGCCGTCAGATCTCGGGGAATTGCTCGAAACCGCGCGGCGTTTTGGCGATGCGACGATGATCGTCGATTTCGATGGACCGCAGGGCGAACGGCGGCTGACGTATGCCGAAGTCTTCGCATGGCGGGACGGGCTTGTCGGTCATCTCAAGATCGTGCGCGGCGATCGTGTCGCGATCTCCATGCGCAATCGTGCGGAATGGATGGTGGCGTTTCTTGCCGTGGTGCGCGCCGGCGGTGTGGCCGTCGTGCTGAACAGTCGGGGCTCACCCGCCGAACTCGCCGCGATGATCGAGGATGTGTCACCGGCTCTGGTGATCGCCGACAGCGAGCGCGCCGCGGCGATCCGTGCGGGCGGCTTTGCGGGGCGCGTGATCGACCTGACACAGCCGCTGGACGATACCGGCGTGCAGCCGGGCGAACTGGTTCCGGCGGCGCCCGGCGATCCTTGCGCCATTCTGTTCACGTCGGGAACGACCGGGCGCGTCAAGGGCGCGGTTATCTCCCACCGTAGCCTGATTACGGGCCTTCTGGGTACGCAATTGACCGGGGCCATGGTGCTTCACGGCATGGCTTGCCAATATGGCGTGCCGGTCGAAACGATCATGGCGCAAGTGCCGCCGCAGGCGATCCTGCTGGTCTATCCGTTGTTCCATATTTCGGGGCTCGGCTCGGGTTTCCTGGCGCCGATGCTCTCGGGTGCGAAGATCGTGTCGATGCGGCGCTGGGATGCGGCGGAGGCAGTGCGGCTGATCGCGGCGGAGCAGGTGACGCAGCTTTCCACGGTGCCGACGATGCTGTGGGACATGGTGCACAAGGCCCGGCTGGCCGATGCCGATCTTTCCTCGCTGCGCAACATCGGTTCGGGCGGTCAGGCCCTGCCGCTCAATCTGCTGGAGGAAGTGCGCCGTCTCTGCCCGCATTCGCTGCTGGGCACGGGCTATGGCATGACCGAGACTTCGGGCGCCATCGCACAGGCGGTGGGCGAGGATTTTCTGCGCTCGCGTGCTTCGGCTGGGCGCGTCTTGCCTCTGGTCGATCTGCGTATCCTTCGCCCCGACGGCAGCGAATGCACAAGCGGCGAGAGCGGGGATATCCTAGTGCGTAGCGCCATGGTCATGGCCGGCTACTGGAACCGCCCGGAAGAGACCGCCGCCGCGCTGACCGAGGACGGCTGGCTGCGTACCGGCGACATCGGCTTTCAGGACGAGGACGGCTACATCACCATCGTTGATCGTTCGAAGGACATGGTCATCTCGGGCGGTGAGAACATCTATTGCGCCGAGGTCGAACGTGTCCTCAGCGAACTGCCGCAGATCAAGGAATGCGCGACGTTCGGCATAGCGGACGACCGGCTTGGCGAACTGCTCGTCGCCGTCGTGCAGGCGGACGGGCTGGGCGAGGAGACGGTGCGCGAATGGGTGGCGGAGCGGTTGGCGCGCTACAAAGCGCCGGCCCGTGTCGCTTTCTCGCCCGGGCCGCTACCGCGCAACCATTCCCAGAAAATCGACAAGATCGCGCTGCGGGCGCTGTGGCCGCAACTGGCCGCGCAAGGCTGACAGCGACAACGGACAGGAGAACATCGCATGGGCATGCCCCGTGACATCGGCATTATCGACTGCATGCTCGGCATTCCGGAGGCGGAGGACCGCTCCGAATGGTTCGCGCCGTTCCGTCCGCTGATCAAGGACCAGCAGACGATCCAGCAGTTCGCGATGCCGGCGCAGTACATGTTCAAGGACATTCCGCAGACCGGCGATGTGGACGATTTCGTGAGTTGGACCGTCACACAGATGGACCGCCACAATGTGGACAAGGCCATGGTCGGCTGGAACGACAATGCCACGTCCTACCGCGCGAAGGAGATGTTCGGGAACCGCTTCTTCTTCGACCTGCCGGTCGATCCCAATCACGGGATGGAGGAAGTGCGGCGCATCCGGCGGATCCATGCCGAAGTCGGCCTGTCGGCGATCAGCTGCTTTCCAGCGGGAACGCTGCCGCAAGTGGCGATCAACCACAAGTACATGTTCCCGATCTACGCCTGCGCAGAGGAACTGGGCCTGCCGGTGCTGCTGAATGTGGGCATTCCCGGCCCGCGCATCCCGATGGAAACGCAGAAGGTTGAGCATCTGGACGAGGTCTGCTGGTTCTTCCCGGACCTGAAGATCGTCATGCGCCACGGGGCAGAGCCGTGGGAGGCGCTGGCCGTGAAGCTGATGCTGAAGTGGCCGAACCTCTATTATTCCACCAGCGCCTTCGCGCCCAAGCACTACCCCAAGGCGATCGTCGATTACGCCAATACGCGCGGCGCGGAGAAGATCCTCTACGCCGGCTATTTCCCGATGGGCCTCAGCCTGGAACGCATCTTTTCCGACATGGAGAACGTGCCGTTCAAGGAACACGTCTGGCCCAAGTTCCTGCGCGAAAACGCGATCAGGGTTTTCGATCTCAAGTCATGACCGGAGAGGTACCCATGTCCGAAGCCGATCCGCGCGCCGCCAGCGATGCGCGCACCCCGCCCGTTGCCGTGTGGCAGATCCTTGAAAAGCTGCGCGGCCAGGATCTGACCGACTGGCGCCTTGCCGAAGTGAAGGGCCGCGCTTCCGTGGAAGCGCGCAACCTGAATAACGGCATCCCGTTCGGCTGGTATCCGATCGACCTCTCCGCCGACCTTGCCATGGGCGAGGTGAAGCCGCTGCACTACTTTGCCAAGGATCTGGCGATGTGGCGGGGCGAGGATGGGCAGGTGCGCGTGGTCGATGCCTATTGCCGCCACCTTGGCGCGCACATGGGCCATGGCGGTAAGGTCAACGGCAACCTGCTGGAATGCCCGTTCCACGCCTGGCGCTATGACGGGGATGAGGGCGTGGTGAAGGAGATTCCCTATGCCCGCGCGATCCCGCCGCAAGTGAAGCGCAAATGCGTGCGCACCTGGCACGTGGTGGAGGCGAACCGCTGGATCTGGGTCTGGTATCACCCTGAGGACGCCGATCCGCTGTGGGAAGTGGCGGGACTGCCGGAGGCGACCGATCCCGACTGGACCGATTACGAGGTCCACGAATGGAACGTCTGGGGCTCGCTGCAGAACATGGCCGAAAATGGCGTGGACTTTGCGCACTTCAAGTACATCCACGGCACCGCCGATGTGCCGCAGGGCGATCTGCGTTGGGGCGAATGGGGCCGCGGCGCGGACGTGAAGGCGAAGATGGGCACGCCGATGGGCGAAGTGGACGGCCTTATCAGCTATGACACGATGGGCCCGGGCCAGAGCTGGACGCGCTTTACCGGTATTTCCGAAACGCTGATGATCGCGTGCCTTACGCCGGTGAGCGAGGATCACGTCCATGCGCGCTTCTGCTTCACCCAGCCCAAGGCGCAGGCCGAAGGGCCGATGGGGCGGCTGGCCAAGGGCCTGATCCGCGACATCTGCAAGCAGTTCGATCAGGACAAGGTGGTGTGGGACCGCCAGAAATTCGAACCCTCTCCGATCATCTGCGACGGTGACGGTCCGATCCCGCAGTTCCGCAAGTTCTATTCCCGCTTCTACGCACAGCAGGATTGAACATGGGGGACTTGCCGGGAGAAGGAACGTCGATGACCCGTCGCACGATGATCGCAGGTGCGGCGGCGGCCGGGGGGCTTGCCGCCGCACCTGCCCTTGCGGCCACAAAGGCCGCGCCCGGGGCAGGCCATCCGCTGGATACGCACGATGCACTGGGGCTGGCGGAGCTTGTCCGCACACGTCAGGTATCGCCGCTTGAACTGCTGGATGCGGCGATCGGCCGGGCCGAGGCGCTGGACCCGCGCCTGCATTTCATGGCGCAGCGGCATTACGACTATGGCCGCGCGGCGATCGCCAACGGGCTTCCCCAAGGGCCGTTCCGCGGCGTGCCCTGGCTGCTGAAGGACCTGAACACCTATATCGCCGGATTGCCGACCGGGAACGGCAGCCGGTTCTTCAAGGACTACCGCCCCGATGTGACCTCCGAACTGGTGCGCCGGATCGAGAAGGCGGGCTTCGTGGTCTTCGGCAAGACCGCCGTGCCCGAACTGGGCCTGACCGGCACGACCGAAAACCAGGTGACCGGCGCCACCCGCAATCCTTGGAATCCGGAGCATATCGCCGGTGGTTCATCGGGCGGGGCGGCGGTGGCGGTGGCATCGGGCGTGATCCCGGCGGCGCATGCGACTGACGGCGGCGGATCGATCCGCATCCCGGCATCGTGCTGCGGCCTCTTCGGTCTCAAGCCCAGTCGTGGCCGCGTGCCGATGGGGCCGCCGCGCACGGAAGGGTGGGGCGGGCTTTCGGTGCACCACGCGGTAACGCGCAGCGTGCGCGATTCCGCTGCGATCCTTGACGTTACGCACGGCGTAGAGCCCGGCAGCCGTTATTCCGCGCCCACCCCGTATGAGACGTTCCTGGCGCACGTGACCAAGGCGCCGGGCAAGTTGCGCATCGCGCTGATGCTGGATGCGCCCTCCCGCGCGCCGATCGATCCCGAGTGCCGCGACGCGGCGCTGGCTGCCGCACGCCTCTGCGAAAGCCTTGGCCATACGGTCGTCGAAGCCGCGCCGAAGTTGGATGTCGCCGCCCTTGGCGCGGCCGGTTTCGCACTGATCGCCTCTTCCGTTGCGGCGGACATGCTGGACCGGGCCAAGGCCACCGGCATTCCGGTTGGCCCCGATGTGCTGGAACCGATCACGCTGGCTTTCGTGGAGATGGGCCAGCACGTCACCGGCATGGACTATGTGCGGGCCAACAATGCGCTGCAGGCGGCGGCGCTGACGATGGCGCAGTTTATGGCCGATTACGACATGATCCTCTCCCCCACGCTGGCCGCGCCGCCGCTGGAACTGGGCAAGATCAACCTGACGCCGGGCGTGGACTTTGCCGCATGGGGCGCACGCGCGGCGGCGTTCTCTCCCTTCACGCAAGTGGAGAACATGACCGGCCAGCCTGCCATGTCGGTGCCGCTGGGCATGTCGAAGGCGGGGCTGCCGATCGGGGTGATGTTCGTCGGCCGTTATGGCGACGAAGCGGGGCTGCTGCGCCTTGCGGGGCAGCTGGAACAGGCCGCGCCGTGGAAGGACCGGCGCCCGCACGTGTGATCGGCCTCGGCCGGCCAAAGACAATTCAGGAGTACGGGTAATGCGCGGATTGAGCGGCAAGGTCGGCATCGTTGCCGGCGGCGGGCGAGGCATCGGTGCGGCAACGGCGCGCCGCCTTGCGGCCGAGGGTGCGGCAGTGGTGATCGGCGATATCGTCGAGGAATGGGCGCTGGATACCGCGCAAACCCTGCGCGCGGCCGGTGGCAAGGTCATCGGCATGCGGCTGGACGGCACCAGCGCCGCCTCTCAGGCCCAGATCGTGGCGGCGGCGCTGGGGAAATTCGGCGGGTTGGACTTCTACCACTCCAACCTCGCCGGCGGGACGGAGGGCGATATCGACGTGCTCAACTGCACGGAGGAAGTGCTGGACCGGTCCTTTGCGATCAATGCCAAGAGCCATTTCCTCGCCACGCAGGCGGCGCTGCCGGTGCTGCTGGAACGCGGCGGTGGGGCGATGATCTATACCTCGTCCGGCGCGGCGATCTCCGGCAATCCGTTGCAGGTCGCCTATCCGATGACCAAGAACGCGCTGCACGCGCTGGTTCGCCATGTCGCGCGCAAGTTCGGCAAGCAGGGCGTGCGCGCCAACGGCATCTGCCCCGGCGTGGTGATGACCGAGGCCGTGGCCCAGCATCTGACCGACGACTACGTGGCCGGTATGCTGGAGGCGATCCCGCATCGCAGGCTTGGCCAGCCGGACGATATTGCCGGCGCGGTGGCCTTCCTCGCTTCCGACGACGGCGAATGGGTCAACGGCCAGCTCTGGCACGTCAACGGCGGCTCGCTGCTACGCGATTGAGCATCGATCAAGCCCGGGGATTTCCCAATGCGGAGAAGCGCTTTCGATTCGACGTGCCGTTTCGATACTGGCAAGACCCTTCGCTTGTCGGCAACGATGGGAAAGAAACGGGCGAGGGCATGGACGATCTGGCGGACTTCGATGAAACGGACCTGAAGATCGTGGAGCAGTTGCGGCGCAATGGCCGCGCCACGCACCAGCAGATCGCCAAGGCGCTCGACATCGCGCCCACCACCGTTTCCGCCCGGATGCGGCGCATGGAGGAATCCGGGACCTTGCGCGTGGTCGCCGTCTCTGACTTCGCGGTGCATGGCTATCACGTGCTGATCTACGTCGGCATCGAGGTCAGCGGACGCGCGCCGGGCGACGTGGCGGAGGAACTGGCGCAGTTCGAGGAAGTCTTCGCCGCCTATCTGGTGACGGGCCGCTACGAAGTGAGCGTGCTGCTGGCCCTGCCCAACGTGGACGATCTTTCGCAGTTCGTGACCAGGAAGTTCTCGAAAGTGGCGGGCATCCGCTCGATCACCCAGTCGATCGGGCTGGACATCATCAAGTTCGGTCTGGATTCGGTGGAGGACGCGGAATGAGCTGGCCCGATCTCGACGATCTCGATCACCGCATCATCGCGATCCTTTCGAAGGATGCGCGCGTGTCCAACCGCAGCATCGCCGCCGATCTGGGGGTCAATGAAGGCACCATCCGCCTGCGGCTGAAGCGGCTGCAGCAGGATGGCCTGATCGCCTTCACCGCGCTGATCAGTCCCAAGTTGGACCGCAGCACCAAGACCGCCTTCGTCTCGATCCAGGCAGACATGACGCGGTTCAAGCAAATCGCCCGCGAATTGCGGCAGATCCCGACGATCCATTCTATCATGACGACACTGGGCCCCTTCAACATCATGACCACGTGCTTCTATCGAGAGATCGAGGATCTGCACGAAATTACGGTGCGTCAGATCATGGCGGTGGAAGGGGTGCAGCACGTGGAAACGTCGATTGCGGTGAAGACGGTGAAGTTCATCAATGGCGTGGTCGGCGTCAGCGCCGTCGCCAAAGGGTGATGCCATCGGCCGGCTGTTACGCCCGCCGATGGCATGACCGTCCGCTCTATCCGAACTGGGCGGCGATATCGTTCACGGCCGCGCGGACATCCTGCCGCCGATAGCCGAGCAGAGCGGTTTCCACGGGATCGGGTTGGTAATCGATGAAGTTGCCGCGCCCTTGCGGGATCGCCACGTCGGGCAGCAGGGGCATTTCCGCGTCCCGTTCCTCCAGTTGCACATCGGATCGGCCCGCCGCGTCGAAGAACATCTGGAAGTAATCCCGGAACGACAGGTTTTCGTCACCGACGAGATAGGCTTTGCCCGGCGCGCCCCGTTCCAAGGCGCCCTCGATCGCTTCGGAAAGCGAAGTGAATGACATGAAATTGGTGCCGCCGGTCGGTGCGTAAGGCGGGATCGGCAGGTGCCCCTTGGCCCACTGGGCGTAAGGTTCGAAGATCGCGCTGGGCAGGCCGGGGACAGTGCCGACCATGAAGGGCGCATTCACGCTGCAGACGTCAAAGCCAGCGCGACCCTCGGCACGCGCCCCTTCGCAGGCGGCAAGGCGCGATTGAATGTAGACATTGCCGTCCAGCAGGTGCGGAGCGGCCTGGGGGTAAAAGCTGCCGAGTTGCACCGCACGGGATACGCCCGCCTCGCGCGCGGCGGCGAAGAATGCGGGAATGGCCACGTCATTGGCCTGGCGCAGCCACGCCCCGAAGTCCGCCCCTGCGGGCACATGGCGCGGATCGTTGCCGGCGGCAAAGACGACCCAGTCGAACCCCGCCAGTCGATCCGGGGTGAAATCCCCGGTCACATAGTCGCCCTGGAGATAGGCGAGCTTGGCCATGGGCGTGGCGGCATTGGCGCCTGTACCGCGCCCGGTGATGGTGACCTGATGGCCTTTTGCCGCAAGATGAAGGGCGGAATGGCCCCCAAGGGCGCCGGTGCCCCCGACGACGAGAACTTTCATGGACAATCTCTCCGTACAATTGTGGTTCTATCGGTTGTCATTCGGCGGGGGCGACAGGCCCGGATCGCCGACCGGCCGGTTCTCTTCCCAGTCGACGATCAGATGCCTGCGGGTGAAGCGCCAGTCGGCACCGTCCCGCCGCCATTCGTCCTGATAACGGATCGCCCAGCACATCAGCGTGTCCGGACCCTCTGCATTCGCAATGCGATGTTCCGCCGTGCACAGGGTTTCTCCGCGCGCGTGATCGCCCGCGATTTCCACGATCTGGTCGTGGACGATGTGGCGGGTGGCCTTGAACGCGTTTGCCAGAAAATCGATGGATTGCAGGCAGGCCTCGATACCGCTTGCCACGAAACCGGGGCCGGCGATTTCCACCTCCTCTGCAAGAACTGCGCGCCAGTCGTCCTTTGAACGCCGGTCAGCGCCCCGCGCATAGAGCGCGGCAGCGCGGCGCAGAGCCGCGCGATCCTCGTCCTGTGGCGTCATGACGGGACTTTGAGGCCGTTGGCGCTGATCATCGGGACAACCGTCCATTCGCCTTGCGGGGTCTGCATCCAACCCGAGGCCGCGAGTGCGCCGCCGTCCACGTGGATGGCCGTTCCGGTCACCCAGGAGGCAAGCGGGCTGGCCAGATAGAGCGCGGCCCCGGCGCAGTCGGACGGATGGCCGAAGCGGCCGAGCGGAATCCACTTGTCCATATGGTCGCGGTTTTCGGGCGGGATCATGAAGTCCAGCGCGACTTGCGGCGTATCGGTGGTTTCCGGGGCGATGTCGTTGACGCGGATGCCTTCGGGGGCAAGTTCGAGTGCAAGGCTCTTGGTGAAGCCCATCAGCCCCGCCTTGCCGGCCGCGTAGACCGAGCAATAGGGGATGCCGCGATAGGCCTCGATCGATGTGATGTTGATGATCGACGCGCCGCGCCCGGCCGCGCGCAGCAGGGGAATCATCGCGCGGTCCATCCGCAAGATATGGCCGAGATTGGTATCGAGGATTTCGTCGATCTCGTCTTCGCCCAGCATTTCGAAGGGGCGTGCGTGCACGAAATGGCCGACGTTGTTGACGAGCACGTCCAGTTTGCCGAATTCCGACGCGATCCGCTCTGCAAGAACCTTCGGGGTTTCACGCTTGAGCACATCGCATCGAATGACCCGTGCGCCGGGCAGATCGGCTTCCACGGCCTTCGCGCGTTCTGCATCGATCTCGGCAATGATCACCTGGGCGCCGGCGTCGTTGAAGCTTTCCGCCACGGCTCTCCCGATACCGACGCCACCGCCCGTGACGAGAACTGTCTTTCCGGTGAAATCGAGCGCCTGACGCGGATGGAATGGGGTGCCTGTCTGGCCCATCGCTTGCAATCCTCTCGTTATGTTTATCAAATCGCAATATGCGTCGTGATAGCATTATTTTAATACGCAAATATGGACCTTAATTCGATTATGATCCGTTGATTGTGCGTGAAATCGATTTTTGTTTGCGAGATGTCCCGCCTCTCGATTCAGGTGTCATCCAGGGGGACAGTGAGGATCGTTCAGTGGCAAGGGGCCTCCTTGCAGGATTCAATGCGGATATTTTTGAGATAGAAAATACGCAAAGTGTATCTTGAAAAGGTGATTTGCGTAATATAGCTTGATTGCAAGCGCGCAATTCACCGCATGGGTGAGGGCGCGGCGGGAGGGTGCAGGTGCCGTGGTGGCGGCGGCTACGCAAGGGCGGCGTGATGCGAACACGGCCGCTCTCTGCGCGGGTCGAGCGTCGGGTGCCTGAGATCGTGAAAGCGGGTTGAAATGGAATTCACGTTTACCGACGAACAGCGGATGATTGCGGAGACAGCGCGTGCCTTCTTCTCCGAAAATGCGACCAGTGCGCGCACGCGCGCGGCAATGGAAGGTGAAGGCATCGACCGGGCGCTGTGGCATGACTTCTGCCAGGAATTGGGCTTTTCCGGTATCTCCATCGCGGAAGCGGCGGGCGGGGCGGGCCTTGGCCTTGTCGAACTGGCCATCCTTGCCGAGGCGGCAGGCGCACATGTGGCGGCACTGCCGATGCTGGGCAGCCTGATGCTGGCCGCGCAGGCGATTGCGGCGGGCGGCAGTGAGGCGCAGCGCGGCGCGTGGCTGCCGCGCCTGCTTTCGGGGGAGGCGATTGCCGCTTTTGTCGAAGATGCCGGGCTGGAAGTGCGCGATGGGAAGCTCACCGGCGGGTCCGGCTTCGTCGCGCATGGTGCGCTGGCCGAGCTTTTCGTGGTCACCGATGGCAGCGGCGCATGGCTGGTGCGGCGCGATGCGGCGGGGGTTTCCGTCACTGCGCAGACGACGATGGATCAGACGCGCCCGCTGGCTGAAGTGCGTTTCGAAGGCGCTTCGGCGGAGGCCCTGACCGACGCGACGGAAGGGCTGGCAACGGCCAACCGCGCCGCGCTGGTCGGCCTTGCTGCCGAAGCACTGGGCGGCGCACAGGCCAGCCTTGACCGCACGGTGGACTATGCGCGGGAGCGTGTGCAGTTCGGCCGGCCGATCGGCTCGTTCCAGGCCTACAAGCACCGCCTTGCCGACATGATGGTGGAGATCGAGCAGGCCCGCTCCGCGGTCTATTGGGCGGCCTGCGCGGTGGACGAGGGCAGCGAGGAGGCGCCGCTGGCGCTCCATGCCGCCAAGTCCTTCGCCGCCGATACCGCTTTTCGCTGCGCGGCGGACATGATCCAGCTCCACGGCGGCATCGGCTTCACGTGGGAGCATGACGCGCATCTGTTCTTCAAGCGCGCGCGTTCGATCCAGACGTTGCTGGGCAAGGGGGACTGGCACCGCGAACAGGTTGCCGCGATGATTTTGGGAGAAGCGGCATGAAGCTTGGATTTTCGCAAGCGGACGAGCATTTCCGCCAGGAATGCGCCGATTGGCTGAACGGCCAGATGGCGGGCGAATTCCGCGACATCAAGGGCATCAGCAAGCTGACCGGCAGCCCGGAACGGCGCAAGGAATGGGAAAAGCAACTGGCCGCGCATCGCTGGTCGTGCATCGGCTGGCCGGAGCAGTGGGGCGGGCGCGATGCCACCCTTGCCCAACAGGTGATCTTTGCCGAGGAATATGCCCGCGCCGGGGTGCCGGGCCGCGTCAATCACATCGGCATCGAACTGGCCGGGCCGACGATCCTGACGTTCGGCACGGAGGAGCAGAAGCAGCGCTTCCTGCCCGGCATCGCGGCGGGTGAGACGATCTTCTGTCAGGGTTTTTCGGAGCCCAATGCCGGGTCCGACCTTGCCGGCGTGCGCACCAAGGGGCGGCTGGAAGACGGGGAATGGGTGGTCAACGGCCAGAAGATCTGGACCAGCCTTGCCCATATCTCGGACTGGATCTTCGTGGTCACGCGCACGGAAGAGGGCAGCCAGGGCCCGCGCGGGCTGACCTTCCTGATGATGCCGATCGACCAGCCCGGTATCGAGATCCGCGGCATCCGCCAGATCAACGGCGATGCCGAATTCAACGAGACGTTCTTTACCGACGCCCGCTGCCTGGCGGACAGCTACATCGGCACGGTGGGCGAAGGTTGGAAGATCGCGATGGGCCTGCTGGCATTCGAGCGCGGCGTGTCCACGCTGGGCCAGCAGATGGGCTTCCGCAACGAGTTGGATGAGATCATCGCTGCCGCCAAAGCCAATGGCGCGGCGCAGGATCCGCTGATCCGCCAGCGCTTGGCCAAGGCAGAGATCGGCTTGCGCCTGATGCGTTATGGCGCGCTGCGGATGCTCTCCCAGACCGACAATTCGCGCATGGATGGCGCCGCGCTCACCTACAAGATCCAGTGGGCGACATGGCGGCGCAGTCTTGGCGAGCTGGCGATGGACGTGCTGGGGCAGGCGGGCGAAGTTAGCGCACACGAGGACTACGAATGGGATACGCTGCCCAACCTGTTCCTCTTCAGCCGCGCGGACACGATCTACGGCGGCACCAACCAGATCCAGCGCAACCTGATCGCCGAGCGCGGCCTTGGCCTGCCGCGCGAACCGCGCTGGACGGCCTGACGCAGCGATGGAGCCGGAGGACCCGTTCGAGCGGCTGAAGTCCATGCCGCCGCGCGGGCATCATGCCCTGCTGGGCATCTATCACATCGCGGCGGGAGCGGACTGGGCGGAACTGGCCTGTCCGTTCTCGGCAGGGTTCCTGATGGATGCGGGCTCCGGTCTCGTTTCCTCCGGCCCGGTCATCTCGCTGATCGATGCGGCGGCGGGGGCGGCGATCATCGCGCGCACCCGGCGGTGGGAGCCGATGGCGACGCTGGACCTCAGGGTCGATTATCTGCGCGCGGCGCGGCCCGAATGCACGCTTCACGCCCGCGCCACCTGCCACCGGGTGACGCGCCGCGTGGCCTTCACCCGCTGCGAGGTGCACGACGGCGATCCCGCCAATCCGGTCGCCTTCGCGGCCGCCAGCTTCTTTTTCACGAGCGAGCCATGATCGAGCGGGCCCCTTATGCGCAGCTGTTGGGCGTGCGCGAATGGACCGACGCGCAGGGCAACGCCGGCCTTTTCATGCCCGCGTCCCCGGTGCTGGAGGGGAGGCAGGGTTTTCTCTACGGCGGCGTGATCGGCAGCCTTCTCGAACTCGCCTGCCTCGCCGCGCTGGCGGGGGAAAGTGAAGTTGCGGGAGAGCGCCCGCGCCCGATCAACATCACCATCGACTTCCTGCGCGGCGGGTTGATGGTCGAAAGCTATGCCCAGGCGCGCATCGTGCGCCTGGGCAAGCGGGTGGTGAATGTGGACGCAACCTGCTGGCAGAGCGATCGGGAAAGCCCGATCGCCACCGGCCGGATGCATATCCTTAGAGCTTGATCGAAAGGTCGATGCCGTAAGTCACCGGATCGTCGAACAGTGCAGCAGCTGTCACGCCGGTGTTGGAGATGATGTTGATCTGCTGCTTGTTGGTGAGATTGCGGCCCCAGAGCGAGACGGTCGCCGTCGTCGGCCCCAGCGGCAGGTCCATCAGCGAGAGCCGCGCATTCAGCGTCAGCAGCGCCTTCTGGGTATTCTCCGCATTCATGTAGTCGTTGGTGTAGGGCAGGCCCGCCGCCGCGAAGCCGGAGCTGCTGAACACGCTGGTGCCGACCACGATCTTGGATCGCAGCGCCCCGTCCACGCGCAAGGCCAGGCGCATCCCGTCATCCAGCGGTTGCACATATTCGGCCGAAATGTTCGACATGAAAGTGGGCCGCATCGTTTCGGGATAGTCCGACACTTTGCTGACGCCGCCGCTGGCCAGCACTTCGGGCGAGATTTCCAGATACCTGAAATCGGTCACGCTGCCGCTGGCGCTCAGCGTCAGGTTCTCGATGGGGATCGCGGTCACTTCGAACTCCAGCCCGAAGGCGCGGGCCTTGCCGAAGTTGGCGGTGTATTGGGAGGAGACGATCGGCTCGCAAATGCCGCTGGGCGAAGTCACGCAGCCGGATGAGGCGAAGATGGGCGTCTGCAGGTTGGAATAGCGCACATGGAACAGCGCCAGGTTGGTACGCAGGCGGTGGCCCAGCCAGTCCGCCTTAAGCCCGCCTTCCCACGAATAGGCGCGTTCCTCCTTGTAGGGGATCGCCGGGCCCTGGAACACTTTGCCGGTCACGCTGTCCACCGCCAGCGGGCCCGCCGCCGTGCCGCCGGCGATGAAGCTGGTGACGTATTTGGCATAGAGCAGCAGGTCGCGCGAAGGCTTGTAGGTGACGTTGGCGAGGTAGCTGAAATTGCCCTTCGAGTACGTGTAGGTCGATCCCGGCTCGCCCGCAGAGGTATCGAAGAAGGTCTTGTCATCCTGCGTATAGCGGATGCCGCCCGTCACATCGATCTGGTCGGTGGCGTGCCAGGTCGCCTGTCCGTAACCCGCGACCTGCCGGACCTTGAAATAGAAGCTGCGGTCGAAATCGGTGATCGGCGTGCCGGGATGGGCATTGCCGGGGAAGACCTGGAACGTATCGACGACCGGCAGGCCGAACGGATTCTCTCCCGGCGGGGTGCGGCGGTTGTAGTAGAACAGGCCCGCTGTCGCCGCGACGGGCGTGGTGTCCACGTTGAACTGCAATTCGTTGCTGAACTGGCGCAGCTGGTTGCAGCACCGTACTGACAGCGGGGAGAGCGGCGCGAAGGCGACGGGTGACCCGTCCGGCCCATAGGCGATCGGCACTGTCAGCGTGCCGGTTCCGTCCAGGTTCGAGGTGAAGGCATTGCGATCGAGCGAGCGCCAGCTGGTGGTGTTCTTGATCGTCAGATGCTCGTTCGCGCGATAGGTGCCGACGATCAGGTGAGAGGTCGTCTTCGTCACGCTCTTGGTCGTCGTGTCGTTGAACACCACGTTGCCGCGCTTGGTCTGGATATAGTCGTCCAGCGTTGGCCCGCCGAAATAGACTTGCGAGGCGGTCAGTTGATAGGCCGCGATCCCGCCCGGCGTATCGGGAAAGCCCAGCAGATAGACCGGCGGGGGCGAGAATTCCTGCCGTGACCAGTCGAACTTGTAGTCGATCGTCAGGTCGTCCAGCGGTTTCCAGCGCACCGCCGCGTGGACGGCATCGGTGGTGCTTTCGCCCAGCCGCTTGACCGATGTGAGCTTGCCCACTTCGCCCGAAGTCTCGTTCGAATAGTCGAGCGTGATCTGGTCGTAATTGCGCACATTGTTGCGCTTTTCATTGTGGAGATAGCTGACCGCCGCACTGATCCCGTGCCATTCGGGCAGGTCGATCCGCGTCTTGCTGCGGAACGATCCGAAGCGGGCATAGCTGAAATCCTGCTTGGCCGCGAAGACGCCGCGCGGGCCGGACGTGATGTAGTTGATCGCGCCGCCGGTGGAGTTGGTGCCGAACAGCGTTCCGGCCGGGCCGCGGATCACCTCGATCCGCTCGATATCGGCGACGTCGAAGATGATGCCGCTGAGCGAGCCGAGATAGACCCCGTCGATGTAGTAGGAGATGCCGTTGTCCACCGTCGGGTTGGACGCCGCGCCCGAAACCTGCCCGCGCATCATCGTGGAAGGGATCGCGTTGCCGCCCGGCTGGGTGACGACGTAGAGATTGGGCGCGACCGAGCGCAAGTCGGCGATGTTCTCGATCCGCGAATTGGCGATCTGGTCGGCGGTGATGGCTGTGACGGCGACCGGCACGCTTTGCAGGTTTTCCGAACGCTTCTGGGCGGTGACGATGATTTCCTGAATGGTGGTCACCGGCTGTGCGGCGTCGTCGGGCGCGGTTTGCGCCGTTGCCGGCGTGGCCGCTAAGACAAGCCCCAAGGCGAACGTCGAGCAGCCCGCGAAACGCGCGAGGTTCAGGTTCTTCATGCAAGTGCCTCCCCAATTTTGTGGTTTTGTTCTGTCGTTCCGGTCGGTCTATCGCCTGTTTTGAGATTTCGGTGTGGCCGCAGATAGCCGCTCATCCCCCGATGCGCGCGCAGCCGTTCCGGCCCGCGCGATGTTACGCGCCGCCGGGTCGGCCGGCCCCGCAGGACGCGGGACCGGCCTGGGAGGAGGCCGCCTTACTCGGCGGCCTGGAGAGCCGGTTGGTAGTCAGGATCATCCTCGTTGCAGAGGCGATTGGTATCGAGCCAGAGCCCTTCCTCTGCCGGCGTGATCCCCAGCTCGCGGCGGATGTCGACGATCTGCTGGTCCACCCGCGCGCGCCAGTTCACGAGCATCAGCGGCATCGTCCAGTTGCGTCCCTGCTCGGCCCCGCGGAATTCGGCTTCCAGATTGACGACCATCGCCTCCGGATAGTGCAGCCCGTCCTTCAGGATCGTCTTGGCCTTCAGGTAGAAGGCGATGCGCGAGAAGAAGGCGGACAGCTCCGGATGGAAATAGCGCGCCTTGGCATGCATGTTTGCGGTCAGCAGCGCGATCTCGCCGCCGTGGTTGGGGCCGAAGCCGGTCACCATATGCTCGATGTCATGCGTGAGTGCCGTCTGGCGCAAGTAATAGGTGAAGTCGTTCACCACCTGCACTTCCTGGAAGAACAGGTCCAGCTGATAGCCCGAGTTCACCATGAAATCGCGGATCGCCGCGCCCAGCGTGCCGGGGGCGCAGAGTTCCAGTTCGGCGATGGTGAAGTCTGCCAGCCGCTTTTCCTCCAGCCAACGGCGGAATTCGGGCAGGCGGGCCTTCTCCATCTCGAACAGCTGGATAATGCGGGCCATGTCCTCCAGCTCGTGGAAGATCTGCGCGACTTCGGGGATATAGGCGGTGTTGGGCAGGTCCGGCCCGTTCCGGCGCAGCATTTCCTGCGCGATCAGCGCGCGTAGCGGCGCGTGGTTGAGGTAGCGGGAGGAACTGATCAGCACAGAGCTTTGCGTGGTGATCGCCTTGATCGCGCCGTTGAAATAGGCGCGGTCGGCATCGCCGATCGTGGCTTCGTTCATCGAGACATCCTTTCCTGCGTGGGGCGCGCTTCTCTCCTTGGGAAGCGCTGCCCCGGTTGGTCTTGTCAGGTCATTCGGCGGCTTCCGCGAAATTGCCCAGCGGCTGGATCGCGGGGGAGAGGAACTGGCCCGGCTTGGCGCCGGTATAGGCCCCGTGCTCGAACGTGGGCACGCCGTTCACCAAGGTCAGGCGGGTGGGCATCGCCTTGCGGGTGAAGCGCCAGGAATGGCCGCCGCGCCCGTCCGGTACGTCATGCGCCTTCTCCATCTCGCGCCGTTCCACTTCGGTAAGGTCGAACACCGCAATGTCCGCACGCTTGCCTTGTGCGATCACGCCCCGGTCGTTGAGGTTGAAGTGGCCGGCCAGCTTGCCGGTCATGACGTGGACCGCCTCTTCGATGGAGAGCGAGCCTTCCTCACGCACGTACTGCGTCAGCAGCAGCGCATTCTCGCCGCCGCCGCAGAGCATCTGCAAGTGGGCCCCGGCGTCGGAGATGTTGCCCACCGTCTTGGGATCGCGCATCAGCTCGATCGTCAGCGCCTCGTCCTTCGGGAAGGGCGCCATGTGCACGGTGGAGCGGGTGCCGTTGGCGAGAATCCACTCCGCCATCGCGTCGGATCGGTGCAGCCCGCGCTCATCGGCATAGGCCTTGAGCGTCACGTTGACCGGGCCGGTGCCGTTCTCGCTGTCGATCAGGTTCAGCGCCTGCGGATTCTTCAGCGGCGAATGATCCCAGGCGTTCTCGTCCCAGCTCTTGCGCGCGCGTGCCCGCCAGTCCGGATCGGCCAGCAACCGCGCCTTTTCGCCATGATCCTCGGCCATGACGACTTCGTGCCAGACATAGTCGTTGGACTGGGCGAAGATCAGCGATTTGACGATGGAAAGCACATTAGTGGGCGAAACGTGCGCGAAGCCGGGCCAGATATCGACGTCCGCCTCGCGCATCGTGCGCAGGCTTTCCTGCATAGCGGGCAGGATCGGCTTCTGGAAATCCAGCGTCGGCACCGCGCCCGCAATCTGCACGCGGATCTTCCGGCCGCCCAGCAATTTCGCCAGCCGCTCAAGGTCGGCCGGCCCGGTCATGCGCATGAAAGTATCGACGATCACCTGATAGCAGCAGTTGGGATAGCGCTCCATCACGTCGAACAATGCGGCGAATTCCGCATCGTTGGCCTTCAGCGTGGGGACCGGGCGGTCCTGCCCGTCATGATCGTGCAGATTGTCCGACATGCCCAGCGCCCCCGCCGCCAGCGCATCGTCCAGCAATTCGCACATGCGCGCGATTTCTTCGGCCGTCGCCTCGCGGTCCCACGCTTCCACACCCATCGCGGCAAGGCGGATGGCGATATGGCCGACATAGGCGGCATAGTTCAGCGGCACCGTGACATTGCGCTCCACCGATGCGCGGTATTCGGACCATGTGTTCCAGTCCCACGGCAAGTGCTGGAGGAACGGGCCCTCGGGAATATCCTCGAAGAACGAGAAGATGCCGATCATCTCCTTCTGCGCGGGCATGTAGCGATGGAGCGGCGCGGTGGAAAAGCCGCAGTTGCCAAGGATCATCGTCGTTGCGCCATAGCCGGGCAGGGGGTCCAGATCGGGCTGCCACCACATGGTGCCGTCGTAATGGGTGTGGCTTTCGATGAAGCCGGGGGTGACGTAACAGCCTGTCGCATCCACCACACGCTCCCCGCGCGGTTCAAGGCCGGGGCCGATTTCGGCGATGGTGCCGCCGGTCACGCGCACATCGGCCGCGTAGGCCGGGGCGCCGGTGCCGTCGACCACGGTGCCGTTCCTGATCAGGATATCTTCCATTTTCGGGCATCTCCCACACTTTTTTCCCGGCCCGCTAAGAGGCCGCCGGGCGATCGTTGTCGCAAGGAAGATGATAGAATGCGGGGTCCCGGGGCCGAAGAAACGGCTTGAAAATCGTGTCATAATCTGCGCCCATGCGTATCGAAATGCGATACGATTCCACAAGCGATGCCATGCTGGGCGTGCTGCGCCGCCACTTGCGGCAGGAGGGGTGGACGGCGCCCCGTCTGGCCGAAACGCTGGGCGTTTCGGAGGCGACGGCAAAGCGCTGGATCGTCGGCAAGGGACTCACGCTGGACCGGCTGGAACGCATGGCCGAACTGTGCGGCACCACCATCTCCGAACTCGCGCGGGAGGCGGAGCAAGCGCGCACCGGCCTCGCCCGCGAACTGACGTTGGCGCAGGAGCGGGCGCTCTCTGCCGACGTGTTTCTCTCCACCCTTTTCATGGCGCTTCTGGCAGGGGCGAGCCCGCGCGAGATCAGTGAGGATTTCGGCCTGCCGCGCGCCACGCTGGATGCCGCCCTGCTTAAGCTGGAGCGGCTGGCGCTGATCGACCGCCTGCGCGGAGACCGCGTGCGCCCGCGCGTCGACCGGGCACTGATCTTCCGCAAGCTGCCGCTGCGCAAGCTGTTCGAAACGCACCTGAAACAGCAGTTCATGGCGATGGATTTCGGCGCGCCCGATGCGGTCTACACGTCCGAACTGATCAAATTGTCCGAAGCAGGCGCGGGCCAACTCGCCGAATTGATCGAGCGATTGCGCCGCGACGTGCAGGCACTGGGCGACCGCGATCGGAAAACGAGCCTACGGCCGGGACGCTGGCTCACCTTGCTCTGCGCGCTTCGGCCTTTCGACACCAGCGGCATTGCGGATGCCGCGGCGGGCCTGACCTGACGGCGATCAGGCCAGTTTCGGCCGGCGCCCCAGCCAGCGCGCTGCGAACCACAACGCCAGCACGGCGCCCGATGCCGACAGGATCGCCAGCGCGGCAGAGGCTCCGGCATGGAGGCGGACCGGATCGAGCGCGAACTGCACCAAGAACGGGCCGCCGAAAATCGCCCCTTTCATCAGGCCGATCACACGTCCGCGATTGCTCTCGTCCGACAGGCCGATGGCATAGACCATTAGGCTGGGCATCAGCACGCCGATACCCAGGCCCTCGATCGCCATGCCGCCGGCGACCATCGGTGCGGTGGGCGCATAGGCCATGATCAGCAGGCCGAAGCCGCTGCACGCCGCGCCGAAAATGAAGGCCAGATCCAGCGAGATCAGCCGCCGGATTCGGCCATAGGCAAAGCCAGTGAGCACCACCGTCGCCGCGCCGGATAGCGCGACGATCGCCCGGCCCGAACTTGTGGCCACGCCCACATCGACCAGCCGGTGCGGCAGATAGGCAGACGTGCCGGTTGCGATGCTGCCGACGATCAGGCCGAAGCCTAGGATCGAGGGCAGCAGCCTTACCGGAATGCCCGATGCCGCCGCCGCCCGCCCGCGCGCGGTGGCGGCCGGTTTTTCGGGAATGCCTGCCAGCGCCAGCGCCGCGGCGACGAAGCCCACGGCATAGATCAGGAACGAGGTCCGCCACGCCGTATCCGCCAGCGAACCGGCAACGATCGACAGCGCCATGCCCGCCAGCGCGCCGACCGAGGGGATCACGCCGGACCAGAAATTACGCCCCGCTTCGTCCCAGTAGTCACCGATCACCGAGAAAGCCGCCGCGCCCATCGATCCCAGTGCGATGCCGACGATCAGGCGGCCGAGAACCGCCTGTTCCAGCGTCGCCGCGAACAGGATGCCGCAGCCGGCAAGGCCGTAGAACAGGCCGGAAACGAACATCACCCGCCGGTGGCCCAGCCGATCTCCCAGCCAGCCGCCCAGTGGCGATCCGATCAGGACACCCAGCCCCAATACGGTCAGCACCATGGTCACGGTGACATGGCCGCTTGCCGCACCGAATTCGCGCTCGATCTGCGGCAGGATGGGGGAGAGCGTGCTGTTGGCCACGCCGCTCATCGTCGCGAAAGCAATCAGCGCGGCGCGGCCGGTCAGGCCCAACGGGGAGGGGCGCACGAGGCCGCTCACGCGCCGACTTCCGGCCGCCAGGCAACGCCGTTGATATGCCCGCCGCCGTCCACGAAGAGCGTGTTGCCGGTCATGTAGCCGCCGCCCTCGCTCGCCAGGAACACGGCGACGGGGCCGATATCCTTGGCGGCGTCGCCAAAGCGCCCCACCGGCACTTGCGACAGGATTTCTTCCGCCATCGCCGGATTAGCCTCGAAATAATCGCGCGCCTGCGGGCTGCTGGCGGAGGGGCAAATCACGTTGCAAGTGATCCCATGCGGCCCCCATTCGACGGCGGCCGTGCGGGTCAGCGCGCGCACGGCTTCCTTGCTGGCGTTGTAGGCGGCGGTGAACATGTGCGCATTGACGCCGTTCAGCGAGCCGAGGTTGATCACCCGGCCATAGCCCTGCGCCTTCATCACCGGAAATGCCGCGCGCATGGCGCGGAACACCGCCCAGTAATTGAGGTCGAAACTCGCCGCCATGTCCGCATCGCTGTGGTTTTCCAGCCGCTTGGGAAAGCTGGCCCCGGCATTGTTGACCAGCACGTCGAGGCGGCCGAGATGTTCGACGGTTTCCGCCACCATGCGCTCGATCTGTTCGGGCCGGGTCACGTCGATCTGCAGCGCGAAGGCGCGCACGCCGTGGGTTTCGCGCAGCCATTCGGCTTCAATCTCGGCTTCTTCAAGGCGGCGCTGGGCGATGACCACATCGGCCCCCGCCTCCGCCAAAGCACGCGCGATGCCTTGCCCCACGCCCTGTCCGCCGCCGGTGATCAGCGCCGTCCGTCCTGCCAGCAGCCGGGTTCCCTGTGCCATCGTGGCCATCGTATCGTCCTTCATCGGCCTTATCCCAGCCCTGCGCTTTCGGCGGAAATCACGGCGGGATCGCCCGCGTGGAGGAACCAGAGCGCATCGCGCCGCACGATGCGCCAGCCTTCGGCCTGCCTGTGCCAGCGATCGACATATTCGCCGGTGGAATCGAATATCCGCCCGACCGGATCGTCCTGCCGCTGGTGCCGTGCCTGCACATAGGCGCGGCTTGTGGCGTGATCGCCGTCGATATCGACGATCACGCTGCCGATCAGATGTTGGGTGGGGCCGCACCGGTCTAGATAGCGGCGCATGTTGCGTTCCAGTGCAGCGATGCCGATTTCTTCGCCCAGACCGTAGTTGAAGGTGAGGTCGTGGGCGAAAATATCCGAAAGTTCGTTCCACTTCTTCCGGTCAAGCACGCGCGCGAAGCGGGAAAGTCCCCGCATGATCTGCCGCTCGTCGAGCAAGGTCTGGATTTCACTCATCGCAGCATCCCTGTTGCGGCTTCAGTCGGCGAGCGCGGGGTAGTCGGTATAGCCGCGCCGATCGTCGCCCATGCCAGTGTAGAAGGTCGCGCGATCCGCCTTGGCGAGCGGGGCGCCCACGCGCAGCCGCTGCGCAAGATCGGGATTGGCAATGAAGGCGAACCCGAAAGAGACGGCATCGGCCTTGCCCTCTTCCAGCACGGCGCGCGCCTTTTCGGGCGTGAGCGCGCAGTTTTCGATCACCGGGCCGGACCAGTGCGCGCGCACCAGTTCCAGCGCGTCGAACCCGGTGTTGGGGATGTGGATCAGGTGGCAATAGGCCAGCCCCAGAGGGTCAATGGCGTCCAGCAGCGTGGCGTAAGTCTCGGCCGGGTCGGCATCGGCCATGCCGTTGAAGGTGACGCCGGGACAGATGCGCAGGCCCACGCGGTCCGCGCCGATCGCTTTTGCCAGTGATTCCAGCACTTCCACCACGAAGCGCACGCGGTTCTGCACGGAGCCGCCGTAACGGTCGGTGCGCTGGTTGCTGTTGGAAGAGAGGAACTGCATCGGCAGGTAGCCGCTGGCGCAGTGGAGTTCCACGCCGTCGATCCCCGCCGCGCGGGCATTGCGCGCCGCCGCCACGTATTCGGCGATGACGCCGTCGATCTCACCGGTTTCCAGTGCACGCGGCATTTCGGTGGGAACCGGCACACCGTCGGGACCGGGAATCGGGTCCGGGCAGGGCAGCGCGGAAGGGGCCACGGTTTCGGCGTCGGCGGCCTTGTTCGCGCGCACCGATGCGCGGCCGACATGCATCAGTTGCACGACGATGCGCCCGCCTTCACCGTGAACCGCGTCCGCCACCTTGCGCCAGCCTTCGACTTGCGCAGGCGAATGGATGCCCGGCGTGCGCCAGTAGCCCTTGCCGGTGGGGGAGGGCTGCGTGCCTTCGGTGACGATCAGCCCGGCCGATGCGCGCTGGCGGTAGTATTCCACCATCAGGTCGGTCGGCTCGTCCTGCGGCCCGGCGCGGTCGCGCGTCATCGGCGCCATGACCACGCGGTTCGCCAGCTCGATGGCGCCAAGGCGGACGGGTGTGAAAAGCGGATCCATCGGCGCCTTTAACTCCGCACACGCGGACGGGGCAGCGGGGCGCCGCGCCGCATCGTTTCGATGAATTTTTCCAGCGGCGCGGGCGCGTCCACCGGGCCGTCGTGCGCCATGCCATGGCGATCCCAGTAGGTTTTCCAGCTGGGGAACAGGTCGTGGAAGCTGCCTTCGTAGGGCGGTTCGCCCGGCCAGCGCATCTTGCGCTCGCCGATGGGCGGACGGTTCAGGTCGCTGGCGTACCAGTAGAGCGGCAGACGGCGGCGGAAGAACCAGCGGCCGTCGATCCGCTCGTACCGATCGAAATACATCATCTGCATGACCACCCAGTCGCCTCCGGCTTCATGCTCGTTCTTGGAATAGACGACGCCTTGCGCATTGTCGGCATCGTCGAAGTCGATCACATGCCCGCCGATGTGGTGCGAAGTGCCGGTGAACTGGCGCGAATGCGTCTCGTCGAACCAGTCGCGCAGCGCCTTGCGCCCGGATTGGCCGCCGCCGACTTTCACGTCTGCGGGAAACAGGTTCACCCAGGCATCGCTGTCACGCATGTCGAGCGCTAGGGCGTACTTGGCGGGAAGCTGGCGGATGGCGTCCAGCGATTCAAGGCGGTCTATCCGCGCCAGCAAGGCGTCGTTTTCAGGCATTGCACTCTCTTGCAAAAGGGTGAGTTCAGGCGGCGAGCGGAGCCAGACGGCCAAGGCGGCCATTGGCCCAGCCCAGGATGTCTTCGCCCCCCGTGGCGACGAGTTCGTCGACATCGCCGATCAGCAGATCATGCGTGCCGTAGGAAACGCGCTCGCGGATGTGGCAGAAGATGTTGGCGGGCGCGCCCTCGATGAACCAGACGCGGCCCCGGCGCTGCCATTCGGGCTGGGTGAAGCGCAGTGCGCGCGCTTCCGGGCGGGCGAAAGGCTCCATGTGGCCGTGCCGCGCGCTGTCCAGCAGGTTGATGCAGAACTCGCCGCTGCGCACCAGCGCATCGTGGCTGGAACCCGAACGGTTGACCGCGATCGCCATCGAGCATGGCTCCAGCGAAACGGGCATGATCGCCGACATCGCAAGGCCGACCGGGTCGCCCGTTTCCGGATCGAAGCTGGTGACCACGCCCACGGGCGCGGGAAGATGCCGCAGCACGTGCTTCAGTCGCGCGTCCAGCGCCGGTTGCTGCTGGGGGTGCTCCCCGGAATGCGTGAGGGTACGGTCCGGTGCCGCCCGGGTCTCGCTCATATGCCTGCTCCCGTTGGCCGTCGGGAGTTGCGCAAGTAATGGCGACTCACCGATGATGCTTTAGATTTGCGTCATCGTATATCTATTGAATTACGCAAATGCAAACCGGAATGGGCTGCAACCGGCCAATTCGCGAAATTCGGCGCTCAATCCTCGTCGGCAATGTGGTCCGGCGGGGTGATCTTGGCCATGCGCGCCTCGTACTTCACGGTGCTGACCGCGATCGATGTTTCGACATGGTGCACGCCGTCGATCATCAGCACGAGTTCGGAGGCGATGTGCTGCAGCGTCTCCAGCTCGTCGAACAGGCAGAGCGCGGCGATGTTGAACTGGCCCATCGTCACCAGCACGGCATTGACTTCGGGCAGCGCGCCGATGGCTTCCGCCACTTCGCGCACGCGGTGCACGTCTGCCTGCACGTTGATGAAGGCCAGGCGCGATTTCTTGCCCATTTCGAAGCCGGTGATCGCGGTGAAGGCGATCAGGCCGTCCTGCTGCAGCCGCTTGATACGGCCGCGCACGGTGCCTTCGGTAACGCCCAGTTCCGCCGCGATCTTGCGGTTGGAAACGCGCGCGTCACGCGCAAGCAGGTCGATCAGCTGATGGTCGAGTGCGTCGAGCACGGGGGAGGACATTGTTCAGCGATCCCTTGCTTCGATCGGCGCGACGTCGAACTGGTACTTGATGATATCGACGACCACGGCGGGCGTCAGCGAGCGGATGCCGCGCACGGTGGAAAGATCGTCGAGCAGGAAGCCGGACAGATCCTCGAATCCCTGCAGCGCCACCAGCATGTCGATGTCGTACCGGCCGGTGACCAGATGCACGGCGAAGACTTCGGGCAGCGCGGCCAGATCGTGCGCCACGTCGTTCACCGGGCGGCCGTCCACTTCCACCGCGATCTTGAGCAGCACGTTGTAGCCATGCGCGGAGAAGTCCGACACGGCGACGACGCGCAGCTGGTTGGCATCTTCCAGCCGCTTGATGCGGGTGGAAACGGTGGTGGCGGTCAGCCCCAGCGTCTCGGCAATCTGCTGGTTGTTGGCGCGGCCGTTGAGGCGCAGCAACTCGACGATCTTGGCGTCGGTCGCATCGAACTGGAACGTCTGCGTCATGTCTTCCGGCAACCTGCTTCCCGAACGGAGCGTGGAACGAGTGGCCGGTTTGCGCATGGAGCGCTTGCTCGTCAACCTCATAGTGACCGCTGGAAACGCGCGACAGAGCCGAAAATGGAAGCGCCAAAGCCGCTTACTTGTGAAGGCTCTGGTGCATATGCGTAGAATTCAATTCGCGTATCTACGCGGCGTAAATCGGCCGTTTCCATCGTTTGCCCCCTTTTCCGTTGATCGCCTGTGCCCGGCCTCAGGCCGGTTGCGGAAGGCGGGGCGTAGCGATTTCCCGCACCGCTTCGGCCGCGCCACGCATCGCCCCCTCGATGTAGCCGACGCCGTTGGCATCGCCCACGACATGGACGGTGAAGCCCGCTGCCTCGATAGCATGCGCCAGTGACAGGTCGCCTTCCGCCCCGCGCGCGACGATCACGTTGTCCGCCGCCACGCTCTGCACCTGCCCCTCGTTGTCGGTGAAAGTCACCGCGTCCGCGCCGATGGCGATGCCGCTGGCGCCGCCGTGCAGGCCCACGCCGTGCTCGGCCAGTTCGGCCAGAATGCGCATCCGCCGCACCAGCATCAATCCGCGCCCCAGCCGGGGGCCTTCCTCGATCACATGAACCGTACGGCCGCGCTCGCTGAGGAATTCGGCCAGCTCCAGCCCGACCAGTTCGCCGCCGACGATGACCACGCGGTCCCCCAGCGGCATCCAGGTATGCGTGGCCTTGCGCACCAGCGACAGGTTTGCGGTGGCGCCGGTGGCCGCGCCGACTTTGGTGGCGAGGCGGGTGAACAGCCCGGTCTTGCGCTTCAATTCGTCCGAACTCTCGCCCAGCATCATCCGGCGCATGTCGTCGCCGGAGAACACGTGCGGCAGATCGCCGCCGGGGATCGGCGGCATCCCGCGCACCGCGCCGGTGGCGATGATCACGTCCTCGACACCGAGTTCGCGGAGCAGTTCGGGCGTGGCCACGGTCGAGAGCCGCACGTCCACCCCGGCCTCGCGCACTTCGCGGCGCAGCCAGTCGAGAATGCGTTCGTTGGGCTCATAGGCCAGGCTGGCGAAGCGCAGCGTGCCGCCCAGCCGGTCCGACTTTTCGATCAGCGTCACCTTGTGGCCCAGCGCCGCCAGCCGGCGCGCCGATTCCATGCCGCCGGGTCCGCCGCCCACCACCGCGATGGGGCGCGGCGATCCGGCCTCCGGTTCGCCCTGATACTCGCGGCCCAATGCGGGATTGACGGCGCAGCGCACGGCTTCGCCCATGTAGATCGCGCTGATGCAGGTGTAGCAATAGATGCAGGGGCGCACGGTGTCCGGCGCGCCTTCGGTCAGCTTGCGCGGCAGGTGCGGATCGGCCAGTAGCTTGCGGCCCATGGCGACGACGTCCAGCTCGCCGCGCCCGATCGCCCGGTCCGCCACATCAGGCCCGACCCGCCCAGACCCGAGCACGGGGACCGACACCACCTCGCGAATGGCGGCCACGGATTCGAGGTTCCAGCCGGGCGTCTGCGGCGTGTGCGATTCCGAATGGAGCTTGCCCTGATCGGTATCGTGATAGGCGGTGACGGTGATCGCGTCCGCCCCGGCCGCCTCCACCAGCTTGGCCAGATCGCGAGCAAGGTCGATGGTGATGCCGCCCGGCTTGCCCACGTCGCGCGAATCGATCTTGATCCACACCGGGAAATCCGGCCCCACTTCGGCGCGGACTGCCTTCAGCACGTCCAGCGCCAGCCGTGCGCGGTTCTCCAGCGGGCCGCCGTAAGCGTCCGTGCGGGTATTGGTATAGGGCGAGATGAAGGAGGAGAGCAGATAGCCGTGCCCGGCGTGGATCTCCACACCGTCGAAGCCGGCCTCTTTCGCGCGGCGGGCGCCGGCGGCGAACTGGAAGACGGCAAGGTCGATGTCCGCCTGTTCCAGCGGCTTGATCGCGGGCGGGGTCATCCCGGCCAGCGGCGCCAGTTCCTCCATCAGGAAGTATTCGGTGAAATTGCCCTTCGGCGGCTTGGGATAAGCGGGTGCCCAGAGCGGATGGCCCCAGCGCGCGTGGCTGTAATTGGCGACGAGGCCGCCGTGGTGAAGCTGCGCGGCGATCTTCGCGCCGTGCGCATGAACGCGGTCGGTCAACTTGCGCAGGCCGGGAATGAAACGGTCTTCCGAAATCGCCGTCTGGCCCATCGACACCGCGCCGACCGGCCAGGCCACGCCCGCCACGCCGGAGATGATGAGGCCGGCGCCGCCGCGCGCCTGTTCCTCATGATAAGCGATCAGCCGTTCGCCCACGGTGCCGTCATCCTCGGACAGGCTCACGCCCATGGCGGTGACGGCGATGCGGTTGCGAATCTCCATCGCACCGATCCGAAGCGGCGAAAGCAGGTGCGGATAGGTATTGGATGTCATGCGGCTGGCTCTCTCATTCCCCGGGGCGCTGTTGGGCGGTGGGAAAGCGGCAGAGCGGCGATTGGCAGGGCCGTAACCCCGTGCAATATCGCATTTTGCCTCTCCCTTCGCCTTTTGGCTTGTCATTGCGCAAATTATTGGCGATGATTTTACGATAATCAAGGCAAACTTGGTTCACGGCTTGACGATATGCGTCGCAGCGATGGAACCGGGGGCGATGAACCAGACGGAGAGATGATGGCGGATCGGCTCGCAGGCAAGAGGCTTGTGGTGATCGGCGCGGGCACCGGCATCGGTGCCGCGACCGTGGAGCGCCTTTGCGCCGAAGGCGCGCGCGTCGCCGTTCTGGATATCAATCTTCCTGGGGCTCAAGCAGTCGCCACGCGCATGGCCGCTAATGGGCATGAGGCTTTCGCGCTGGCGGTGGACATTGTGGACGAGGCATCCGTCAATGCCGCGATAGCCGCAGCGGCGGAGCGACTGGGCGGGCTGGACGGTGCGCACGTCAACGCTGCTGATTTGCGGACGATCTTTGCGGACAGCGATGCGCTGGCGCTCGATCTGGCCGTGTTCGACCGGACGATCGCGGTGAACTTGCGCGGCCATCTGCTGTGCACGCGGGCGGTGCTGCCGCACCTGCTTGCGGCGGGCGGCGGGGCGATCGTCTATACCAGCTCCGGCGCGGGTGACAGCGGAGAGACGGAACGGCCCAGCTACGCCACGTCGAAAAGCGGCCTCAATGCGCTGATGCGGCACGTGGCTTCGCGCTGGGGGAAGGAAGGGGTTACGGCCAACTGCATCGCCCCCGGCTTCGTGATGACGCCGGAGATGATCGCGGGCGGGCAAGTGCCCCCCGAATGGGCCGATCTTTGCCTGACGCAGACCCGTTCGACGCGGCTTGGCAAGGCGGAGGATATTGCCGGGGTGGCGGCCATGCTGCTGTCCGAAGACGGGCGCTGGATCAACGGGCAAGTCGTCCACGTCAATGGCGGCGCGCTGCTGAATTGAAATCGTAGAACAGAGAATTGGCCGGATCCCCGCATGCTGACCACTGGCGGGACCGGCCACCGAATGGAGAGAGGAAGACTATGGCACAGGACAAGCAGACGACGCGCAAGTTGCGGTACGCGATCGTCGGCGCAGGCATGGCGGGTCTGCTCGCCGGGGTGAAGCTGCGGCAGAACGGAGAGGAATTCACGCTCTTCGAAAAGGCCGAGAAGCTGGGCGGCACCTGGCGTGAAAACCGCTATCCGGGCCTTACCTGCGACGTGCCGGCCCATGCCTATACCTATGCGTTCGAACCTTATCCCGAGTGGAAGGCCTATTACGCCGCCGGCGCCGAGATTCAGGTCTATTTCGAAATGGTGGCGGACAAGTACGACGTGCGCCGCTCCATCCGCTTCGGCTGCGAAGTGGCGGGGCTGGTGTGGGACGAGGGCGCTGCCGAATGGACGGTGACGCTGGCCAATGGCGAAAGCCACCGCTTCGATGTGGTGATCGCCGCCTCCGGCGTGCTGCACCACCCGAAGACGCCCCCTATCGAGGGGCTGGAGAGCTTTGCCGGCCATGCCTTCCACACCGCCCGCTGGGATGACGATGCCCCGATCGACGGCGCCCGCGTCGGCCTGATCGGCTGCGGATCGACCGGCGTGCAGATCCTGACCGCGATCAACAAGCGGGTGGAGAAGCTGGTGCATTTCCAGCGCTCTCCGCAATGGATCATGCCGGTGCCGCAGTTCCCCTACACCGATGAGGACCGCGCCGCCTTCCGCGCCGATCCCGCGCTGATGGACGCGATCCGCTATCACGAGGATTATATCGGCGCGATCCGCCGCTTCACCGATGGCATCACCGATATCGACGGCCCGGAAATGGCGGAGATCGAGGAGATCTGCCGCGTCAATCTGGAGAACTCGGTCCGCGATCCGCAACTGCGCGAGAAGCTGCGCCCCGATTACCGGGCGGCCTGCAAGCGGCTGATCTATTCGTGGTGCTTCTATGAGGAAGTGCAGAACCCCTCCGTCTACGTCGAAACCGGGCGCATCGCGCGGGTGGAGCCGGAAGGCGTGCGCATGCAGGACGGCACGTTCCACCCGCTCGACACGCTGATCCTCGCCACCGGCTTCCATGCGGATCGCTTCATCCGCCCGGCAACGGTGACGGGCGAGGGCGGCCGTTCGCTGGATGAGGCATGGGCCAAGCGGCCGACCGCCTACTACGCGCTCAGCGTGCCGCACTTCCCCAACTTGTTCCTGCTCAACGGGCCGACCGGGCCGGTCGGCAACTTCTCGCTGATCGACATTGCCGAACGGCAGTGGGACTACGTGGAGCAATTGCTGGACCGGTTGCGCTCCGGCGAAGTCCGCCAGATCGCGCCGACTGCGGCGGCGCATGCGGACTATGAAGAACGCCGGATCGATGCGGCGAAGAAGACGATCTTCGGGTCGGGCTGCACCAGCTGGTATCTGGATGCAGAAGGCGTTCCGGCCAGCTGGCCGTGGAGCTACGACGCCTTTGCCGACGCCATGCGCACGCCGATCTTCGCGGATTACGGCCTTTCCGATGGATCGTCGGTTCAGGGGCAACTGGAAGAAGAAGCCCCCGCCTGATCCAGGCGGGGCACTAGGGAGAAAGTGATGACGCCGACCATGTTCACCAAGCTGATCGTGAAGGATGAGGAAGCACAGGCCGCCTATTACGGCGCGGTCTATGGCCTCAATCCCGTCTACCGCGCGGAAGGCACCAGTGACGGCGAACCTTATCGCGAGGTCATCCTTTCTCCCGGTGACGGCATGGCGGCGGGGTCGCTGGTGATGTTCAACTTCACCCAGCGCACCGGCGCGCGCGACCAGCAGGTGATCCTGGGCTTCGTGACCGAGGACATCGACGCACTGGTCGGCCGGATCGAGGCCAATGGCGGCAAGCTGGTCGGCCCGGTGCGCGATGAGCCCGAACACGGCGTGCGCGTGGTCTTCGCCACCGATCCCGAAGGTGCATTGACCGAAAACGTGCAGATGCTGGCGCAGACTGCCTAAGCGAAGCGATCAGGTGTGGGCGGCGAGGCAGCGTTCGATGGCCGCGTCGCTCATGCCGATCCCCCGGCAGCAGAACCACGTGGCGTGGCGGGCGAGGTCTTCGCCCATCACGCCATAAGGCCGGGCGGTTTCGGGCAGGACCGAGATCGCCCCCATCATCGTGCCGACATGCTCGATGAACATGGAGGTGGTGGCCACGTCCAGCGGCTCCCCGGCAATGTCGCCATCCGCGCGGGCGGCTTCGTGCTCCTTCGCGATGGCCTTGCCATTGCGGCGCTGCGAGCGGCGGTAGATCAGGCTGGCATAGGATCCGTCGCCCGAGAGGCTGGCGAGCGTCAGGCGATAGCGGTCCAGCGCCTCCGGCGTCAGGTCGCCCTGCACGGCCAGCAGGAAGAACGAATGGATCACCGCGACCAGCCCCTCGGCGCCGTTGCGGTGGAAACCGAGCTGCTGCCAGGTCTGGTCCTGCTCCAGGAACACCTGCCGCAGCACCGCGCGGTAGAGCGAGAGCTTGGAGGGGAAATGCCGATAGACCAGCGCTTCCGACACATGCGCCTCACGCGCGATCTGCAGCGTCTTCGCGCCCTCGTACCCGTGGCGCGAAAAGATCCGCCGCGCGGCGGAGACGATCTGCGCGCGGCGCTCGTTTGCCGACATCCTCTTTCTGTTCATGGGCGATCACTTACTTGACGAGAAGGGCGCATGGCAAGCCGGGTGACTGCAAAAATGCGCAGAAAACTCATGTCTATGTTTCGCATGGAATGATAGACGGCGAGATTGACTCTGATTTTGCGAACTCTATAAAAAGTAAGTAAGCACTCAATAGAATGCATGGCAATGCCGATCCGAAGTGCAGACAGGAAGAGGGGATGCAGACTTTGTCCATCGATCCGCAAATCGCCCAGATGCTGGCGGCCATGCCCGAATGGCCCGGCGTGCGGCACGTTCCGCTGGACGTGCTGCGCCAGTCGGTGCGGGAGAGTTCGATTGCAATTCCGGCCGCCGTCGATGCACCGGTTCTGCGCACCGAGGATCGCACCATTCCCGGCCCCGGCGGCACGATTCCGGTGCGGGTCTACTGGCCCGAAGGCGCCGGGCGCCTACCAGTCACGGTCTATATGCATGGCGGCGGCTACGTCGTCGGCGATCTCGACACGCAGGACATGATCGCCCGCGCGCTCTGCGCCTGGGGGCAGAGCATCGTCGTCTCGGCCGACTACCGGCTGGCGCCCGAACACCGCTTTCCCGCCGCGCCGGAAGATGCCTTCGCCGTGCTGCGCTGGGCGGCGGACCATGCCGCAGAACTCGGCGGCGATCCCGCGCGCCTTGCGCTGGCGGGAGACAGTGCGGGCGGCAACCTTGCCTGCGCGGCGGCGCTGATGGCGCGCGAGGCGGGCGGCCCGGACCTGCGCGCCGTGATCAACATCTACGGTTCGTGCAACTATCCCGATGCCGACACGCCCTCCTCGCGCGAATATGCGCAAGGGCCGCTGCTGACGCAGGACGATGTGCTGTGGTTCTGGGAACAGTATCTGACAGACCCTGCCGAGGCCGGCGACTACCGCGCCTCGCCGCTGCGCGCCGCCAGCCACGCCGGCCTGCCACCGCATTTCGTGGCGACGGCGGAGTGCGACCCCTCGCGCGACGATGCCGAAGCCTTTGCCGCGAAGCTGGCGGCGGCGGGCGTGACGGTGGAGGCGAAGCGCTATCCCGGCATGGTCCACGGCTTCGCGTCCTGGGTGGGCTTCCTGCCCGGCGCTCGCGAAGCGATGCAGGATGCCGCCACTTTCCTGAAGGCGCACCTCGCGGCCTGAACCCGATAACGATACCAAAAGGGAGAATTTGCCATGGCGCGTGACGCCGAAGTTTTCGCAGGCGGCGTGGCCGTCATCACCGGGGCCGGATCGGGTATCGGCGCGGGTCTTGCCCGCCGTGCCGGCGCATTGGGCATGACCGTGGTGGTCGCCGATATCAATCAGGTCGCCGCGCAGGTGGTGGCGGATGCCATCCAAGCCGCCGGCGGCAAGGCCGAGGCCGTGCGCGTGGACGTATCGAAGCCCGAAGAACTCGACCGGCTGGCCGATCACGTCTTCGCTACGCATGGCGTCGTGCGTCTGCTGGTGAACAATGCCGGGATCGAGACGGTGGGCTTCACCTGGGAAATCCCCGTCGTGCGCTGGGAAGCCACGCTGGACATCAATATCCACGGCGTGATCCACGGCGTGCGCGCCTTCGTGCCGCGCATGCTGGAAAGCGGCAAGGAGGCATGGATCGCCAACTTGTCCTCGATCGGCGGCTTCTCGGTCATGCCGGCGCAGACCGCCTATATCGTAACCAAGCACGCGGTGCAGGCTTTCAGCGAGTGCCTCTATCTGGAAATGCAGTTGAAGGAGGCGCCGATCCACGTCTCCTCGATCATTCCCGGTATGCTCAAGACCAACATCTTCAACGCCGAAGCCGGCGCGGGTGAACCCGAAGCTGCCGCCAGCCACCGCCGCAAGATGGCGGAGATGATGAGCGCCTACGGTATGGACCTCGACGAAGGCTGCCGGTTGTTCCTGGAACAGATCGCGGAGAACAAGTTTTGGGTCCACAGCCAGCCCGAGATGAGCCGGCAGGTGCTGGAAGGACGCATGGCCTTTTTCCAGAACGAAACCCCGCCTTTCATGCCCGACATCGCGCGCGAAATCGCCGCAGACTGACCCAGCTCCCCGAAAAAAGCCCCGGGAAGGCTGACCGCTTCCCGGGGCTCAGGTTTGGCCCTTTTTGCGGAAAAGGGCCTGCGCACGGCTGACGGGGACGGAAATCCCCCGGGATTCCCGTCAGGCTTCCGTGCGCGGAGAGTCGATGGCGGCGTTGCGGCAGGCAAAGTCCAGCAGCGCCGAATAGTCTTGTCCGGCAAAGTCGCCCGCCCGCGCCACGCCATAGACGGCGTGTGCGGCTGCCCCCACCGGCAGGCCCATGCGCTGCTCGGCGGCGGCGGTCATCGCCAGGGTCATGTCCTTGAAGGCAAGGTCGATGGTGAAGCCGGGCGCGGTGTCGCCCTTCAGCACCTTGTTGACCATCAGCGTATGAAGCTGCCCGTTCTGCGCCGTGGTGCCGCCGGTCACCTCGAGGATCGTGTCGATATCGAGGCCCAGCTTGGTGCCCAGCGCCACCGCCTCCGCACAGACTTCGGCAATGGTCAGCAGCAGGAAGTTGTTCACCAGCTTCATGCGGCTGCCGGTGCCTTGGCCTCCGCAGCGGTAGATATCCTTGCCCATGGCGCGCAGCAGCGGCTCCACCCGCGCGAAATCCGCATCGTCCGCGCCAACCATGAACAGCGATTCCCCGCGCTCGGCATGGAGGACGAGCCGGCCGATCGGGCTGTCCACGAAGGCCACGCCCTTTTGGGCACAGGCGCTGGCCACGCGGTCGGTGCCATTGGCGTCGATGGTGGACATTTCCAGCAGCAGCGCACCCGGCGCGGCATGCGCCAGCACGCCTTCGGGGCCGAGAACGACCGCCTCTACATGGGGCGTCGCCGGCAGGCAGGTGACGATCACGTCCGCGCCGCGCACCGCATCGGCGACGGTCGCCGCCTTGCTGCCACCCAGCGCGACGATGGCCTCGGCCCGGTTCGGGTCGATGTCGTAGGCGGTCACCGCATGGCCCGCATTCTGCAGGTGCCGTGCCAGCGGCAGGCCCATGGCGCCAAGGCCGATATAGCCGATTCTGGTCATGTCAGGCTCTCCCGATCGGCCGGCGTCATGCGGCGCCGTGGTGGATGTAGGACGTCTTGCTTTCGGTGAAGAATTCGGCGCTGGCCGATCCCGTCTCGCGCGCGCCGTAGCCGGAGGGCGCGCGGGCACCCAGCGGCACGTGGTATTCAAGGCCGGCGGTCGGCGCATTGACCATCACCATCCCGGCCTGCGATGCCTTGCGGAAGCGTTCGGCGCTCTTGAGGCTGGTCGTCGCGATCCCGGCGGTCAGCTTGTAGTCGCAGGCATTGGCGGCACCGATGGCGGCGTCGAGGTCGTCCACCTTGATGACCGATGCGATTGGGCCGAAGGATTCGTGCTGGTTGCAGGCCCATTCGTTGCGCGTGCCGATCAGCAACGTGGGCGCCATGTAATAACCACGCGTGCGCGCCTCCACGGCCGTGCCGCCCGCGGCCAGTTCGGCGCCTTCGCCCTGCGCTTGCTTCACGAAGTCCAGATTGGCCTCGAACTGCGGCCGGTTGGCGACCGGGCCGACCTGCGTTTCGGCATCGAGCGCGTGGCCGACGCGGTAGGCTTTGGCGGCCTTTTCCAGCCTTTCCACGAAAGCATCGTGGATGCCGCGTGTGACGATGAAGCGTTCCGTGCCGGTGCAGCGCTGCCCGGTCTGGATCCACGCGCCATTGGCGGCGATTTCCACCGCCAGATCGAGATCGGCATCGTCCAGCACCACCAGCGGGTTCTTGCCGCCGAGTTCAAGCTGGCACTTGGTCATCGTTTCCGCCGCGCGGCGCAGCACCGTGCGGCCGGTTTCGGTGCCGCCGGTAAAGGTCAGCGCATCGGCGGCGTCGATCATCGCATCGCCGGCCGCACGTCCGTCACCGATGACGAGGTTGAACACGCCTTTCGGCAGACCCGCCTCGTGCAGCACTTCGGCCAGCAGGACCGCGCAGCCCGGCACGAAAGTGGAGGGCTTCAGCACCACCGTGTTGCCATAGGCCAGCGCCGCCGCCACTTTCCACGAAGGCAGGGCGATGGGGAAGTTCCAAGGCGTGATTGCCGCGACCACGCCCACCGGCTCGCGCGTTACCAGCACATTGTGCCCGTCGCGCATCGAATTGTACCACTGGCCTTGCGGCCGGACGACTTCGCCGGCGTAGAAGTGAAAGCACTGCGCGGCGCGTACGGTCTCGCCCACGCCTTCGGGTAGCGTCTTGCCTTCCTCTCGCGCGAGCAGCGTGCCGATTTCCTGCTTGCGGGCCAGCAGCAGGTCGCCGACGCGGTGGAGCAGATCGGCGCGGGCCTGCATGTTGAACCCGGCCCAGCCCGCCTGTGCGCGGCGGGCGGCGTCCATGGCTTCCGCGACCTCGCCGGGTTCGAGCCGGGAATAGCGGCCGACCACCTCGCTAAGATCGGACGGGTTGATCGTCTCGAACGTTGCCGTGCCTTCGCGCCATTGCCCATCGATGTAGCTACGCCCGATCATCCCAGCTTCTCCGCAATCACGCCGCCGGCTTCCAGCCGCTCGATTTCGTTATCAGTAAGTTCTAACTTATATTTTAGCATTGCAAAGGTGTCTTCGCCGGAACGTGGCGGCGCATGGCGGTAATCGGCTGGCGTTGCGCCGAATTTCGCAGGAAAACCCAGGAAGCGCACAGGCGTGCCGTCGCTGCGGGCGATCTGCCGCACCAGTTCTCGGGCGGCGATCTGGGGATGCTCCAGCACTTCGGGAATGGTGTTCACCTTGCCACCCGGCAGCTTGGCCTTTTCCATCGCCGCGATCAGATCGGCGGCTTGCCAGCGCGCGATTGCGGGGCGCATTTCGCCCAACAGCACATCGCGGTCGACACTGCGGCCGCCATTGCTGGCAAAGTGCGGGTCGTCGGGCAGATCGGGCCGGCCTACCAACTCGCAGAAGGCGCGAAACTGCCGGTCGTTGCCCAGCGCCACCAGCACATCGCCATCGGCGCAGGCAAAGTTCTGATAGGGCACCGTATTGGGGTGCTGGTTGCCAAGCCTTCGCGGCATGAGGCCGCCGTTCATCCAGTTCGACGCCTGATTGGCCAGCAGCGCGACTTGCGTATCGAGCAGGGCCAGATCGATGTGCTGCCCTTCGCCCGTGCGCTCACGGTGGTGGAGCGCGGCGAGCACGGAGATCGCCGCATAGAGCCCGGTGGTCAGGTCGCTGATCGGGATGCCGACTTTCATCGGGCCCCCACCTGCTTCACCATCCGGCAGGCCGGTCACGCTCATCAACCCGCTCATGCCCTGCACGAGGAAGTCGTAGCCGCCATTGTCCTTCAGCGGGCCGTCCTGCCCGAAGCCGGTGATCGAGCAATAGACGATATCCGGCCGGACCGCCTTGAGGCTCGGGTAGTCCAGCCCGTACTTCGCCAGCCCGCCGACGCGGAAGTTCTCCAGCACGACATCGGCCTCGGCAGCCAGACGGTGGATCAGCGCCGCGCCTTCGGGATCGGCCATGTTGATCGCGACCGATCGCTTGTTGCGGTTGGCGCAGAGGTAATAGGCGGAATCGCCCGATCCGTCTTCGAGGAACGGCGGGCCCCAGCGGCGGGTGTCGTCGCCGTGGCCGGGCTGCTCGATCTTGGTCACTTCGGCGCCGAGATCGCCCAGGATCTGCGAACACCACGGCCCGGCCAGCACGCGCGAAAGGTCCAGCACGCGGATGCCGGCCAGCGGCCCGGTGGAGAGGGGTTCGCTCATTGCCCGGTGAACTCCGGCGCGCGCTTTTCCAGGAAGGCGGCCACCGCCTCGCGGTGATCCTCGGTATGATGGGCCAGCGCCTGATAGGCGGCGGAAAGCTCCAGCAGCGGCGCCAGCTTCATGTCCTGCCCTTCGCGCAGCAGGCGCTTGGCCATGCGCGTGGCTTGTCCCGGATTGGCGGCGATCTGCCCCGCGATTTCCAGCGCGCGGGGGAGGAGGTTTTCAGGCGGAACCACTTCGGAAACGAGCCCGAATTCCAGCGCCCTTGCCGCGCCGATGGTCTCTCCGGTCAGCGTCAACTGGCTGGCGCGCGCCATGCCGATCACGCGCGGCAGCAGCCATGCGCCGCCATCGCCCGGCACGATGCCCAGCTTCACGAAACTTTCCGCGAAGAGGGCGCCCTCCGCCGCGATCCGCACGTCGCACATGCAGGCAAGGTCCAGCCCGGCGCCGATGGCCGGCCCGTTGATCGCGGCGACCACCGGCACTTCCAGTTCGTAAAGCGCCAGCGGGATCAGCTGGATGCCGGTGCGATAGGCATTGCGCAGCGGGAAAGGCGCGCCGGCGAACATGCCCTTGCGCTCATGCATGTGCTTGACGTTCCCACCGGCGCAGAAGGCCTTGCCCGCCCCGGTCAGGACGATGGCGCGGACGGAGGCGTCGCGGGTCATCGCCGCGCAGAAATCGGCGATCTCCTCGCTGTGCGCGGTTTCGGAGATGGCGTTGCGGCTGTCGGGGCGGTCGAGCGTGGCCACCACGATGGCGCCGTCGCGCTCCACGCGCAGGAAGGGCTGTTCGGCCATGTCTCGTCCTCTCCGCTCCGGGCTCTGGTGCCGGGTCCTTCAGGGGGGCTATGCCTTTGCGGAAGGCTTGGCTAATATTGATTTCTCACGAAACGATATTCGATCGGTATCATGGACCTTCGCCAGCTTCGCTACTTCACCGCGCTTGCCGATACGCTGAACTTCCACCGGGCGGCGGAGCGGCTGAACATGTCGCAGCCGCCGCTGACCGTGGCGATCCGCAAGTTGGAGGAGGACTTGGGCACGCCCCTGTTCGAGCGTGAGACGCGCGGCGTGCGGCTCACCGCGGCGGGGCAGGCCGCGCTGGGCCCCGCACGCGCGGCGCTGGCGCAGGCGGAGCAGGTGCGCGAGGCGGTGCGGCAGGGCGCGGCGGGGCTGAGCGGCCGGCTGACCGTCGGCTTCATCGGTTCGGCCGTGGCGGGGCTGTTGCCGCGCATCGTATCGCCCTTCCGGCAGGCCTATCCGCAAGTCGACCTCGTGCTGGAGGAGATGAACAGCGTGGAGATCGTGCGCGCCATTGCCGCGCGGCGCATCGATGCCGGGCTGGTACGCCTGCCGGTGATGGACGCGGCGCCGGTGGCCATCGACGTGATCGAGCGGGACGTGCTCCATGCGGCGCTGCCCACGGCGGATGTGCAAGGCCGCGATGCGCTCGCACTGGCCGAGTTCGCGGACCGTCCGCTGGTGATCTACAGCCCGGTCAGCGTGCTGCACGCGACGATCCGGCTGGCCTGCCAACGCGCCGGAATCGCGCCGCGCATCGCGCAGGAGGCGATGCAGGTGCAGACGATCCTGGGGCTGGTGCAGGCGGGCCTCGGCTGGGCGCTGGTGCCCGCGCGCACCGCTCGTTTCGTGCCGGAAGGCGTAACCTTGCTGCCGCTGACCGAGCCCATCGCCATCGAAATGGGCATCGCCAGCGCGCAGGACGCCGGGCCGCTGGCGCGCAACTTCGTGAAGACTGCCATCGATATTCAATCGGTATCGATGGAGGAGCAATAAATATTTGAACGCAGTAGCGGGCGGGCGCATCGCGGACCGGCAAGGCGGGGCTCCACCGCCGGTCACGCAGGAGGATGCCCGACGTGTTCGATACGCTGACGCTGGCGTCGCTGCCGCCCGAGGATGAGGCGCTGCGGCCCCGGATTCGCGAATTCCTGCAAGGCCGTCTGGAAAGCCTGCCGCTCGATCGCCGGGCGCGGTCTTGGCAAGGTTTCGACGCCGGTTTCAGCCGTGCGCTGGGCGAAGCGGGCTTTCTGGGCCTGACGCTGCCCAGGGCCTATGGCGGGCAGGAGCGCGGCCCCTTCGCCCGCTTCGTGGTGGTGGAGGAACTGCTGGCCGCCGGGGCCCCGGTCGCCGCGCACTGGATCGCCGACCGTCAAAGCGCCCCGCTGATCCTCCACTACGGCACCGAGGCGCAGCGCCGGCAATACATCCCTGCTATCTGCCGGGGCGAGGCGCTGTTCTGCATCGGCATGAGCGAGCCCGGCTCCGGATCGGACCTTGCCAGCGTCCGCACTCGCGCCGAGCGGACGGCGAGCGGTTGGCGGCTCAACGGCCAGAAGATCTGGACCACCAACGCAGCGCATTCGCACTACATGATCGCGCTGGTCCGCACGTCCGGCGCGGCGGGGGACCGGCAGGCGGGGCTCTCGCAACTGATCGTCGACCTGTCGCTGCCCGGCGTGACCGTGCGGCCCATCGTCGACCTGACCGGCGACGCCCATTTCGCCGAGGTCTTCTTCGACAATGTCGACCTGGGCGAGGACGCGCTGGTCGGGCAGGAGGGCGAGGGCTGGAAACAGGTCACCGCCGAACTCGCCTTCGAGCGTTCGGGGCCGGAGCGGATCTATTCCAGCGTCGTGCTGCTGGATGCCTGGATCGCGCATTTGCAGGCCGCCGGGCGCACCGATGCCGCGCCGCTGGTGGGGCAATTCATGGCCGAACTGGCCGCGCTGCGCGCCATGTCCATCGCCTGCACCGCCCGCCTTGCGCGGGGCGAAAGCCCGGTTGTCGAGGCTAGTCTGGTCAAGGACCAGGGCACCGGCTTCGAACAGGCACTGCCGCTGGCCATCGGTGACGATCTGGCCGCGCATCCGGACGACCCGGTGAGCCCGGAACTGTACCGTACGCTGCTCTACGTCACGCATATCGCGCCCAGCTTTTCGCTGCGCGGCGGCACGCGGGAAATCCTGCGCGGCATCATTGCGCGCGGGATGGGCCTGCGATGAGGGAGGACGAGATGGACCTGCTGGAACCTTTCACCCGCATGCTGGCTTCCGCCTGCCCCCCTGCCGTGGTCCGCGCAGTGGAAGCGGGTGAGCCGTGGGAGCCGCTCTGGGACGAGATCGCCGAATCCGGTTTTCTCGACGCGCTGGTCGCGGAAGAACGGGGCGGCGCGGGGCTGCCCTTGGCCGAAGTCGAGCCGCTGTTCGAGGCGCTGGGCGCCCATGCCGTGCCGCTGCCGGTGGGCGAGACGATGATCGCCCGCGCCCTGCTGTCGCGCGCCGGCATGGCGGTGCCGGATGGCCCCGTGGCCTTGGCGAGTTCCGCCGTACAGGCGCCGCCGTGCCTTTCGGTCGCCAGGCATGTGCTGATAGATGACGGCGAGCGGCTGCAACTGACCGATCCCGCGTCAATGGCCTCCGGCACGCCAGTCCCCCGCCGCGCGGAGCACGGCCTGCGCCCGCTGGCCGCCGTGCTCCGCGCGGCGCAGATCGCCGGTGCGGCGGGGCGCCTGCTGGAAACGACCGTGGCCTATGCCAACGAACGCGTGCAGTTCGGCAAGCCCATCGGCCGTCAGCAGGCGCTGCAGCAGAACCTTGCGGTCATGGCCGAAGATGCCGTTGCCGCCCGCATCGCCGCCCGACTGGGTTGTGCAGGCGAGCTCGATCTCTCCGTGGAGGCGGCGGCGAGCGCCAAGTCGGTCGCCTCCGCCGCCGCCGCACGCGTCGCCACTACCGCCCATGCGGTCCACGGCGCCATCGGCATCAGCGCGGAATGCGATCTGCAACTGCTGACCCGCCGCCTGCACGAATGGCGTCTGGCGGACGGATCGGAAGGATACTGGAACGCACGCCTTGGCCTTCTGCGGCTCGGCACGCGTGAGGGCTCGGTCGACTGGGTGCGCGGCGCGATCTTTCAGGCAGGATAATTCATCTCAAGCTTGGCGAAGAAATCCTCGAACATCAGGCGCGTGTCGACGCTGCGATAGACGCGGATCGCTGGTCCGTCGCTGCGCGGCCGATAGCTTCCGTTGTCGTTCAGCAGCGGGGCGGGCCGCTCGTCGAAACGGCTGCCGCCGGTCGCTTCGCTGCGCGGCACCGGGCGCATCGTGGTGGGCGGCCATGCCGTCAGCGCGGTCAGCAGCACCAGCGGGCTATCGCCCAGAGTCCAGGTCTCCCCGGTGTTGAGGTGATAGCGCGAGCCGAAGTCCGCCGCCGCCGCCAGCATGCGCGCATAAAGCCATGCGCCGATCCGGCCATGCGGCGCCACCCGGGCCTGCAACTCGGTCAGAGAGATCTGGCAAGCGGCGTAGATATCGGATGGAACCTGCCAGATCGGCACGCCGGATGCGAAGACCTGCTGCGCGGCGATCCGGTCTATGGCGAAATTGTATTCGGTCCCGCCCTCCGGATAGGCGCCGCCGCCGATCCAGATCAGTGTCATGCGATTGGCGATATCCGGCGCCAGCGCCAGCGCGCTGGCCAGTTCGGTAAGGCCGCCGCCCACCGCGACGTAAAGCGGCAATTTGCTGTCGGTCCGCCGGGCTTCCGCGATCAAGGCCATGGTGCCTGCGGAACGGTCCGGCGCGCCCGAGGCTTGCAGCTTTTGCGCGGCGCCGGTCGCGACCGGAATCGTACCCTCCCGCCCCATCGCGGCGAGCATCTCATGCGCGAGTTCGGTGGCCCGCTGCGCTGTTTCGGTCTTTACCCCGGTGCTGGTGGTGACGATGGCGCGCAGGTCGATCGAGGGTGAGAGCACGGCATGGACGGCAGCGAACAGCCCGTCCACATCGCCGGCCAGATCGTTGACGAGCATGACGCGCGCGCGGGGACCGAGCGGCGGTGCGAACGGGGCTTTATCGCCGGCCGCGCCGAACGCCAGCGCGGGCAGTATAGTAGCGCCCAGCGTCGCGGCAGACGCGGCGATCATGCCGCGGCGGTCGATCGGGATCCGCGGGCGATCCATCACAGGGCTCCGGAAAAGCGGGCGAGGCCCGAGGCCGCTTTCGCCGTGCGCCCGCCCGGCAGGCGCACTTCGCCCGCGACGCCGGGCGGCAGCTCTACATCGAGGCGGAAGCGGCCGTCCTTCGCGGTCCAGTCGGTGCGGATCGGCCCGCGCACGCTGCGATAAGTCGCGCCGCCCGAACCGAGGCGCGGGTCCATGATCGGGGCCACGGCCACTTTGGCGAAGCCCGGCTCCAGCGGGGCGATCCCGGCGATCCGGCGGAACAGGAAAGCGCCGATGGCCCCGAAGGCGTAGTGGTTGCGGCTGTTCATCCCCACATCGCCCTCATCGCTGTTCCAGCGCTCCCACATCGTCGTCGCGCCCTGCTCCACCATGTAGCCCCAAGAGGGTTTCGAACGCTGCAGCAGCAATGTCACGGCCATGTCCTCCTGCCCGGACAGGGCCAGCGCGTCGAGGATGTGCGGCGTGCCGAGGAAGCCGGTGGAGAGGTGGTTGCCGCGCCGGGCAATGTCTGCGGCAAGGCGCTTGCCCGCCTCCGCCGCGCCTTCGGGCGAGAGCAGGCCGAAGCGGATGGCAAGCACATGGCCGGTCTGGCTGCCATTGCCGACGCTGCCGTCGGGTTTGACATAGGCAGCGGCGAAAGCCTGCCGGATGGCATCGAACAGCGCGCGGTACTTGGCGGCGGCTGCGGCATGGCCCGTCGCTTCGGCCATGTCCGCCATCATTCGCGCGTCTTCCGCCCAGAACGCGGTGCCGATCAGGTCCTTGGGTGTAGTGGCCTCGCCCGGATTGGCCGTGCTGGCATCGACCGCCAGCCAGTCGCCATAGTCCGCCCCGCGCGCCTTGGCCCATAGGTGATCGGGATTGGTGGCGAGCAGCCAGTCCATGTAGCGTTCCATCGCCTGCCAGTTGGCCGCGATCACGCCGGTATCGCCATATTGCCGCCACGCCGTCCACGGCAGCACGATTCCCGCATCCGCCCAGCCGGGCGAGGACAGGCTGACCGTGGGCACGAAAGGCGGGATGCAATCGGGAAAGCCACCCTTGGCGGACTGGCTGTGGCGCACGTCCTCCATCACCCGCGCGGTATAGGCGCCGACATCCATGTTGAACGCGGCGGCCGGCCAGAACACTTCGGCATCGCCCATCCAGCCAAGCCGCTCGTCCCGCTGCGGGCAATCGGTAGGCAGGCCGAAGAAGTTCGACTTCTGGCTCCACACCGCGTTTTCCCAGAACTTTTGGACGACCGGATCGCCCACGCGCAACTCGCCGGTAAGGTCCAGATCCTGATGGCCGACCAGCCCCTCGATCGACCAGCGCGATGGATCGTCAGGCACGCCGCTCACTTCGATGTAGCGGAAGCCGTGGTAGGTGAAGCGCGGCTCCCACACTTCGCGTCCTTTTCCTGCGGCGATGTAGATGTCGCGCTGCCAGGCGGTGCGTAAGTTGGACTGGTCGGCACTGCCGTCTGCCTTGATGAGTTCGGCAAAGCGCATCTCGACCTGCGTGCCGGCAGTCGCTTCGACCGAAAGGCGCGGCCAGCCGGCGAAGTTCTGCCCGAAATCGAGCACGTAGCGACCGGCGGAGAGGCGGCGAGTGGCGACCGGGCGACGGACCTCGCCCACCCGGATTGGAGGGCAGCGCTGCGGTTCCACCGCCACGGAAGGCGCTTCGATGGTTTCGGCGGCCCGCCAGTCCACGGGGTCGATACGGGCGTCGTGGACTTCGCCGTCGTAGATGCTGGCCGCGCGGACGGGGGCTTCGGCGATCTGCCAGCCGGTGCCGGTGGCGATCACTTCGCGGCGGCCGTCGGCGTAGTCGATCTCCAACTGTGCCTTCAGGCGGCACGGGGCGGGGCCGAAGCAGAAACGGCCGTTCTGGCTGAACTTCGATCCGTACCAGCCATCGGCCACGGTGAAGGCCAGCAGGTTGTCGCCTTCGCGCAGGTTGGCCGTGACATCGTAAGTCTGGAACAGCACGCGCTTGGACGGATCGGTGAATTCCGGGGCCAGCTTGCGGTCGTCCACCGGCGCTCCGTTGATCCGGGCCTCATAGGCCCCCAAGGCCGTGGCATGGAGGCGGGCGGCGCGGACTTTGCCGTTCAGCGCGAAGGATTTGCGCAGCAGGTTGGCGGGATAGATCGGCCAAGGGGTGCCGATCGGCAGAGATCCGGTGGCCGGGTTGGCGTCGGTCCAGCCGGCGTCGTCGAACGCGGGCCAGTGCCAGCCTTCGGCGGCCTCATTCGACACCTTCCAGCCGGGGGAGAGAGAGGTCAGCCGCTCGCCCAGCGCCGGGCCGTGGCGCAGCAGCGCGGCCAGCACCGGCGGGGCGACGCCGAAGCCCACTTCCCGCCGCACTTCGACGGCCAGAATATTGCGGCCCTTGGCCAGCATGACCGGATAGACCGCCATCTGCGCCCAGCGCACGGGCCCGTCCTGCGGCACGCCGCGCGGCGCGGGCAGCGGCTTGCCGTTCAGCCAGAGCCCGACCGTTTCGTGCGCGGAAAGGCACAGTTCGGCAGGCCCGCCGGGGTGATCGAGCGTCCAGCGGAAATGGCGGCTGGCACCGGCCTTGGGCGTTTCATTGCCCGCGATCCAGTGCATCCCCGCCAGCCTGTCCGTCCGGGCAACCGGCGTTTCGGAGGCAAGCCACTCGGCCTGCCAATCGCTGGGTGAGGCAAGGCCGGTTTCCCAGACGGCCGGCGCGCTTTTCAGCGAGCCATGGCCGGTCCACACCTCCACCTGCCAAACCGCACGGGACCGTGAGGGCAAGGCAGGCCCGCCATAGGCGACATCGAGGCACTGGCCGGAAGACACCCGCCCGCTGTCCCACAACAGGTCGCGGCCGGCGGACAAGTCCTCGGCGGAACGCGCGACGGTCACCCGCCAGGCGAGTTGCCGCGCGCCCGTGGTGGAGTCGGCCAGCCGCCATGAGAAACGCGGGGGCAAGTCGCCAAGGGCGAGTGGATCGACCAGCCCGCACGTGCGCGCCGCCTCGATCCGAGGTGCGGAATCGGGCTTGGCCCAGTTCTCCAGCGGGGCGAGTGCCATACCGGCGCCGGCAAGGCCCGCGCCGATGGCTTCACGGCGGTTCAGGTGCATCTCGGGTGTCCTTAGGTGCCGTTCAGGGCTGCAGCGTCGAAGCGGTCAATTGGGCCGTTGCAGAGAGCGCCGGATCGGTGGCGGAGCGAGCCAGTTCGACCTTCACTTTGCTCGCCGAAACCGTCCAACGCGCGGCGGCCGTGTCGTAATCGGCCAGCAGGCGCGGATCGGCAGTCAGAGTGACGGTGCGCTTTTCGCCGGGCGCGAGGGTGATTTTCTCCCAGCCGATCAGCCGCTTCGCCTTGCCGGGCAAGGTGACGTAGACCTGCGGCACATCGGCCCCGGCGCGCTTGCCGGAATTGGCGACGGTGAAGCGCACCGTCAGCGTTTTGCCGCCTTTCACCGAGAGGCCTGAATAGGCGAAAGTCGTATAGGAAAGCCCGTAACCGAAGGCATAGGCGGGCTTCAGCGCCTTGCGGTCGAACCATCGGTATCCGGCATCGGCGCCCTCGGGATAGTGGATGGTAAAGGCCGGGGAATTGGTGTTGAGGCCATAAGCAAGGCGGTCCTGTGCGGTCGGTGGCGGCAGGCCGGCGCCCGGCAGCGTGGGGTTGGGCAACTGGTCAAGCGCGGCCGGGAACGTCACCGGCAGGCGGCCCGATGGATTGACTTTGCCGGCGATCACGGCGGCAATCGCGTCGCCGCCGCGCTGTCCCGGGAACCACGCCGCCAGGATCGCGCCGGCCTTGTCGGCCCAGGGCATCAGCACCGCATTGCCCGTTTCCAGCACCACCACGCTGCGCGGATTGGCAGCGGTGATGGCATCGATCAGCGCATCCTGATCGCCGTCGAGCGCAAGGGTGTGCTGGTCGATCGCCTCAGTCGCGAACTTCTCCCCGAAGACAACGGCGATGTCGGCCGCTTTGGCAGCGGCTGCGGCGGCTTGGGGATCGGCACCGTCCACGAAAGTGACTTGAGCCTGCGGGAAAGCGGCGCGGATCGCGTCCAGCGGCGGAGTGCCTCCATAACCCTTGCGCGCGAAAGCTGCGGCGGGGCCTTCGTGGATCGCCTCCAGCTTGCGGAAACCGCCCATCGGCGTGACCTGGCTCGATCCGCCGCCGGAAAGCACGCCGATATCGGCATGGCCGCCGATCACGGCGATCGAGCGCGCCGATGCGGCCAGCGGCAGCAGTCCGTCGCGGTTGCGCAGCAGCACGATGCCTTCCTCCGCCGCGTGCTGGGCGACGCGGGCGTTCGCCTCCGCATCGATCGACGCCGTGGTGGGGGGATGCGCGTCAAGGCCATGAGCATAGATCGACCGCAACACGCGGCGGGCGGCGGTGTCGAGGGCGCTTGCCGGCATAGACCCATTTGCCAGCGCGGCGGTGAGTTCGGTGGAGAACCAGCGCTTGGCGTCGATCTGCTCACCCTGCTGCTGGTCCAGTCCGGCCTGCAGCGATCCCAGCGAATGGACTGCACCCCAGTCCGACATGACGAATCCCTTGAAGCCCCAATCCTTGCGCAGCACTTGCGTCAGCAGGAAGGGATTTTCGCAGGCATAAGTGCCCCCCACCTTGTTATAGGCGCACATCACCGCGCCGGGCATGCCGTTCTCGATCCCGATTTCGAAAGCCAGCAGGTCGCTTTCGCGCATGGCTTTCTCATCCATCTCCACCGATGCGCTGGAGCGGCCGGTTTCCTGGTCGTTCAGCGCGAAATGCTTGATGGTGGAGATCATGTGGTTGGACTGGATGCCCTGGATCTGCGTCGCCACCAGCGTTCCGGCGAGCAGCGGATCCTCGCCCAGATATTCGAAATTGCGGCCGCCGCGCGGATCGCGAACCAGATTGGCGCCGCCCGCCAGCATCACGTTGAAGCCCTTGGCCCGCGCTTCCGATCCGATCATGCGGCCGCCCTCGCGTACCAGCGCCGGGTTCCATGTCGCCGCCAGCGCCAGACCGGACGGCAACGCCGTGGCCGTATCGCCCTTGCGCATGTCGAGCAGGTTGGAAACGCCAAGGCTAGCGTCCGAGGAGAGCTGGGGCGGCACGCCAAGCCGAGGCACGCCATCGACATAGCCGGCGCCCAGCGTCGCGCCTTCCGGGCGCTTGGCGGCCAGAACCATCATAAGCATGCGGCCGTGGATGAGGCTGATCTTCTCTTCCTGCGTCATCCGCGACAGCGTTTCTTCGGCCCGCTGATCGGCGTTTGCGGCAGCCTCGTCCGTCTGGGCGGTGAGCGGCACGGCAAAGGCGATCGCAAGTGCGGAGCCTGCTAGCAGGCGCATGGCGATGGTGGGCATCGGTCCCTTTCTCCCAATATCCGTGACGGCGTCCGTCCGGGTTCCTCGCCATGGGTATGGGGCATCGCCGGGGTCTGTCAATAAAATGTTCAGTACCGTTCGATTTAAGTTTGAAGAGGCGCTATGCTTGCCTGCACTCGGCCGCTGTGGAACAAGCCCGTGATGACCAGTAACTCCAAGAATTCCGCCGGATCGCGCCGTGGCCGTCCCAGCCTTGCGCGTGCATCGGCCATCGACCGGCTGGTCATCGATGTCGCGCGCGCGCGGTTTCTGGCGGATGGTTTCGATGCCGTGGCCATGGAGCAGATCGCCGCGGCGGCGGATATTTCGAAAGGCACGCTCTATGCGCGGCACCCCTCGAAGGAGGCGCTGTTCATCGCGGTGATCGACGCGTCCGTGCGGGACTGGTCGGATGAGGCTTCGCGGCAGGATAACGAACTGACCGACGATATCGAGCAGCGCCTGCGCCATCACGCCCGCACGATCGCGAGGTTTCTGCAAACCCCTGAAGTGCTGGGACTACAGCGGTTGTTGCTCTCGGTGCGCAGCCGGTTTCCCGAACTGGCCGCGACCATGCATGAGCGCGGCTATCGCTACATCGTCGACCTGCTGGTGCGCGATATCGAGGATGCGGGCCGGCGCGAAGGGCAGGCGCCGCGCGATGCGGAGGCGGTGGCCCGCATGCTGGTGGCCGGGCTTTCGGGCTTTCAGATCCAGGAAGACGGGCTGGCCGGAAGCGGCGAAAGCCTGCCCCTTTTCGCCGAAAGGCTGGTGGATGTGATCGTGGCCGGACGGGCCGCGTGGTGAGCGCTTGATATTCGAACGATGTCGTTCGATATATTCGATGCGAGGAACTGACCCTCGACTCGATGAGGATGACTGATGCGCAAGATTTCCATTGCTCTCGCTGCCGCAACGCTGGGCATGATCGGTTCGCCTGCCTTCGCGGCTGCACCGGCCAAGCCTGCGACTCCGGCTGCTTCCGCGACGCCCGCGCCAGCGGCTAAGGCCAAGTACACGACGACCGATACCGAGATCGGCACCCTGCTGGACGATCCGGCGGCCAAGGCCATCGTCGAGAAGCACATTCCCGGCTTCACCACCAACGATCAGGTGGAAATGGCGCGCGGCATGACGCTGAAGGTGGTGCAGCAATATGCCTCGACCGACATCACCGATGCGCGGCTTGCGGCAATCGACGCCGATTTCGCCAAGCTGAAGTAGCCGATTACACCGGACGGACCCCCGCACGTTCCGGCGCGCGGGGGTCCGTCCGGCTCAGTCCTGCTGCCAGGGAAAGAACGGCGGCAGGGCAGATGCCGTGCCAGTGAAGTTCGGCGTGCGCTTTTCCAGAAAGGCGGCAACGCCTTCCTTGCCGTCCGCCATGCTGGTGTGGAACATCGCCAGCGATTCCACGTCATGCGCCATGCGCGGATCCGGCGCTGCGCTGTTGCGCAGGACCATCTGGCGGATCAGCGCCACGCTCACGGGAGACCGGTCGCGCACCAGCGACCGCGCGAATGTGCAGGCCTCCTCCACCAGCTTTTCGGGCGCGTGGATGGAGCGGACCAACCCCTTGTCGAGCGCCTCCTGCGCGCCGAACGGTTCGGCGCGGTAGAACCATTCCAGCGCCTGCGTCACGCCGACGATGCGCGGCAGAAACCAGGTCGAGCAGGCTTCCGGCGTGATCCCCAGCCGGCCGAATACGAAGCCGATGCGGGCCTTTTCGGAGGCGAGGCGGAAGTCCATCGGCAGCGTCATCGTCGCACCAATGCCGACGGCCGCACCGTTGATGGCGCCGACGATCGGCTTGGTGCAGGCGAACATCGCCAGCGCCACGCGCCCGCCGGTGTCACGCACGCCGCGCTCGATTTCCGGCGCGACGGGGCGCATGGCCAAGTCGTCCAGCGTGGGGGACAGGTTTTCGTCTAGCCCGAAGACGTTTCCGCCCACCGAAAGGTCCATGCCCGCGCAGAACGCCCGGCCTTCCCCGGTGACGACGATGGCCCGAACGTCGTCGTCACGACTGGCGCGTGCATAGGCATCCACCAGTTCGTCGGCCATGGTGACGGTAAAGGCATTCAGCGCCTCTGGCCGGTTCAGCGTCAGGCGGAGCAGGCCATCGTCATGTTCGCATCGGATGGTGGAGTAACCGGCCATTCCTGATCCTCTTTCCCGATTCGCATCACTGCCGCCTAGCGGTCAGTTTGATGTTGATTTGCGTAATTCAAAGTTCAATATAAAGCGCAATAAAGCAAATCAGACGATAAATTTCGGAGAGACGCGAATGCCCATCAGCCTGGAAGAGATCGCCGCGCGCCTTGCCGTGCTGGAGGATAAGGAGGCGATCCGTGCGCTCAAGGCCCGTTACCTGCGCGCCTGCGATCTCAAGGAGCCGGATGTCGTGCGCGACTGCTTCCTGCCGACCGGCGCGCGCATCGCTTACGAAGGATTCCCCGAATTTGCGGACCGCGATGCCTTCGTAGAGGTGTTCAGCCAGATGGCCTGCCAGCCCGGCGTGCATGACATTCACCACGCCACCAACTGGGAGATCGACCTTGTCGGGCCCGACGAGGCGCGCGGGCTCTGGTCGCTCAATTTTCGCACCATCCTGATGAGCGCCCAGCGCGTCACCCGCCTCGCTGTGGAGTATGAGGACGTCTACCGCCGCCATCAGGGCCGCTGGTTCATCGCCGAAACGGTAAGCCGGGTGACGTCGATGATTACCGAGGAAATCGCCGAGGACGGTGCGCTGCGGGTCATCGCCTGCGGCGAAGTGCCCGTAGCTGCCTGAGCGGCTGCCAGAAAGAGATCTGAGAGAGGATATGGGAATGATCGATTACGGATTGGCCGGCAAGGTCGCGCTTGTCACCGGCGCAAGCGGCGGCATCGGCCGGGCCGCGGCGCTGGCCTTTGCCCGCTCCGGCGCCAGCGTGCTGGTCAGCGACGTTAACGAGGAAGGCGGCCGTGAAACCGTCTCGCTGATCGAGCAGGCCGGCGGCAAGGCCGTCTGGCAACGCTGCGACGTGAGCAAGGGGGATGAGGTGAAGGCGATGGTCGCCGCCGCAGTCTCCGCATTCGGCCGGCTCGACTATGCGTTCAACAATGCCGGGATCAATTCCATCGCCGCCAACGAATATGAGGATGAGGTCTGGGCGCGCAGCGTGGGCATCAACCTGACCGGCGTGATGCTGTGCATGCGGGAGGAAGCGGAAGTGATGCTGGCACAAGGCGGCGGCGCCATCGTCAATACCGCCTCGATCAACGGCCTGGTCGGCAATCCCAGCCAGCCCGGCTACACCGCCACCAAGCACGGCGTCATCGGGCTTACCCGCCACGGCGCGCTGCGCTGGGCCAAGGCCGGCATCCGCGTCAACGCCGTGTGCCCCGGCGTGATCGAAACGCCGATGACCGCGCCGCTGGTCGCCGATCCGCAGATGAAGCAAGTGATCGAGGGGATGACCCCGATGGGCCGTATGGGCAAGGCTGAGGAGATTGCCGAGGCGGTCGTCTGGCTCTGCAGCGACGCGTCGGCCTTCGTCACCGGCCATCCCATGGTGATCGATGGCGGCGCGACCGCCATCTGATCGATAGGACGCTCGCCTGAACAGTCAGGCGAGCGCTTCGCGTAGTCGCCTCCCGGCGCGCTCCATCCATGGCAGCGCGCCGGGCACCGCCTGGAACATCGACAGGAAGCCGTGGATCATCCCCGGCGCGACGGTGCTGTCGACCTTCACGCCCGCTTCGCCCAGTCGCGCGGCATAGGCCATGCCTTCATCGCGGAGCGGATCGTGCTCGGCCGTGATCACCGTGGCCGAAGGCAGCCCGGCAAGATCGGGCGTGCCCAGCACGCTGGCGAGCGGGACGTGATCGACCGTGTCGCTGCCCAGATAGTGCTGCCAAAACCAGCGCATGGCATCGGTGGAGAGGAAATAGCTGCCGTCGCCATTCTCCGCGTAGGAGGCGTGGCCGAAGCTGTTGCAGGTGACCGGATAAGCCAGCGCCTGATGGCGCAGTGCAGGCCCGCCCTCGTCACGCGCACGGATCGCCACGGCGGCGGCGAGATTGCCGCCCGCGCTGTCGCCGGCCACCGCCAGTCGCGTGGCATCGACACCCAGCGTTTCGCCATGGGCCGCTGCCCAGACCAGCGCGTCGTAGCAATCGTCAAGTGGCGTGGGGAACGGATGTTCGGGTGCGAGGCGATAGCCCACCGACAGCACTGCCGCGCCGCTTTCGCGCGCCAGTTGGCGGCAGGTGGCGTCATGCGTATCGAGCGTGCCGATCACCCAGCCGCCGCCATGGTAGAAGACCACCAGCGGTGGCGCTCGGCCTGCATCTTCCGGCAGGTAGAGCCGCGCCGGAATGTCGCGGCCGGGCAGGGGCAGGACCAGATCCTCCACCCGCGCCACTTCGGGCGGCGGCGCGAAGGCCATTGGCTGGTCGCTGTTCGCCCGCAGCGCTTCGGGCGTGATCGTGGCGTAATCGACTTTCGGGGCGGCGGAGAACATGTCCAGCAGCGCCTTGATATGGGGATCGAGCATCCTCGGGTCGTTCCTCTCCTTGACCGGCGGGCGCGTTCGCCTCGCCGGTGCTTATCGTCAGTCTGGTCTGCGGGCGGTCTGCGTCAATAGACCGCCGCCGGGTTCTTGGGGCGCGGGCTGCCCAGCATCTCGCGGTGCGAGGGACGCTCCCGCCCACGGTCGGTCACGCCCAGATCGCGGGCCACTTCGGCGGTGATCAGCGTCTGGCCGGAAAGCTCCTCGCGATCCGGCGCGTTCTGGATCGCTTCCAGCACATGCGCGGAAAATTCCGGGTTCTCCGCCATTTCCGCGAAAGCCTCATACTGTTCGGGATTGGTGCGGCGGGCGATCTCTGCCCGTTCGGTGACTTGGGGGCCGAGCCAGAGCGAGACGGCGATCACGCCGGTGCCGCGCAGATCGTGCTCCATGTCGTGCGCCAGCTTATCGAGGCCGGCCTTCTGCGCGCCATAGGCTGGGCCGTGCATGTAGCAGGAGGCGCCGAACGAAGAGGTCATGGCAATGCAGCCCGATCCCTGCGGCACCATCATCCGCGCCGCGTGCCAGCTGGCGACATAGGCAGAGCGCAGACCGACATCGAGGATCTTCTGCGCGTCCAGCTCCTTCTCCCAGAACGGCATCTTGGCGATCAGCTGGTGGTGCATGTAGGCGGCATTGTTGACGAGTACGTCCAGCCGCCCCGATTCCTGCCGGATGCGATCAAACAGCGCGGCGACCTGCGCATCATCGGCATGGTCGCAAACGACAGGGATGCCGGTGCCGCCCAGTTCGTTCACACGGGCGGCGGTTTCCGCGACCGTGCCGGGCAGCACCGATCCGTCCCACCCCTTGGCATCGCCGGGCACGGTCGTGCGGCCGGTGACGTAGACGGTGTAGCCCATTTCGCCGAAGCCGCGCGCGATGCCCGCGCCGGCGCCCCGGCTTGCGCCGGTGACGAGCGCGACCTTTCCGTTTCCTTGCGCCATTTTCTCTCTCCCGTTGGTTCTATTGGTGTATCAGTCCGCGAACTGGAATTGGCTGGTCGGGATCACGTCGATCCGCGAAAAGTCGATGAAGCGCGTGCAGCTGTCCATCATGATGCGGGCGTTCTCTTCGAACTTGGCGGGATCGCCGGCCGCGTCGAAGAACACTTCCGGCGCGGACATGGCCTCGGCCGGGAAGCATTCCTCCACGAAAGCATCGTAGGCCGGCGCATCAGCGGTGAGCGGGCGCACCACGACGTTCTGCACGTATTCGAAGTTCGATTGCGTCTCGATGGCGACGCGCGTGTGCTCGCCCAGCCAATGCGCGAGCGCGGCGTCGCGGCTCATGTCGCGGCGGAACGCCAGGAATGTCGACTGGCTCCAGCCCCAGGTCCGCGCATCGGGCCGGGGCGGATGCGCGTCGTTGGCGATGATGGTCGATTCGCAGACCAGCCATGCGGCGAAACGGTCCGAGTACTTCGCCAGCACGGCGTCCACCGCGCCGCGAAACCGGCTGTTGGCCGAATCCAGCCAGAACTGCACGATCGCGTCCTGCTGCGGGGCCTGCCAGCGCTGGACCATCTGGTCTGCCGGCGCGACCGCCGCATCGCGCAAGTTCAGCCGCACGCGCCGCGCACCGGCCGTCTGCAGCGCAGCCGGCAATCCGGCCAGCAGCCGCTCCGCATAGGCGGCGCGATTTTCATCTTGAGGCGCCCAAAGGGCAGCGACGATCTTCTCCACTGTCTGCCGTCCCTCAGTCGAAATTGGCCTGCCCGCCGTCGAGCGGGATGGTGGCGCCAGTCAGATAGCCAAGGTCGGTGCCGCACAGGGCCACCAACGCGCGGCCGATGTCTTCCTCCAGCCGGCCGATCCGGCCGAGCGGGATGGTGCGGAAGAAGGCTTCGGCTTCGCCCGGATTGTGTTCGATCCAGCCTTTGAGGCCGGGCGATTCCCCGTGCGGCGCGATGGTCAGCACGCGCACGCCGGCGCGGCCCCATTCGGCGGCAGCGGCGCGGGTCAGCGCGCGCGTGGCCTGCTTCACGGCGGCATAGGCGCCGTATCCGGTCATGTCCCAGCGGATCCCGGCCGAGGAGGCGAAGTTGAAGATCGTGCCGCCGCCGCGCGCCGCCATCACCGGCTGCACGCGCTTCATCAGGCGGAAGGTGGCCAGCGGCCCGGATTCGAAGCCGGCAATGAAAGCCTCGTCCGTCACATCGTCCAGCTTGCCCAGCGGTACTTGCTGCGCGTTGTTGACCAGCACGTCGATCCCGCCGAACGCGGCGCAAGTGGCCTCTACCGCCGCGTCGATCTGTTTGGCATTGCAGACGTCGCAGGCCAGCGCCTGCGCCTCGCCGCCCTCCGCGACAATGGCCTGCGCCGCCTGCGCCACCTTGTCATAAGTGCGGCCTGCCAGCATCACTTTCGCGCCGGCCTGCGCCATCGCCCGCGCCACGCCAAGGCCGATGCCCTGTCCCGCGCCGGTAATCAGCGCCACTTTGCCGTTCATCTCCACCATTATGCTCTTTTACCCGAATGACTCGTAAAAAATGACGTATCATTTTACGCATGGAGTTGACAGGAGTGCAATATCAATCGCAACATGCGTCACAAAGATCCTATAAAGAGGCCGGGCTACCGGCCGGGTGAGAGGCATGACCGGGAATTCGAGCGCGCAATGGGACAAGGTTGTCGATGTCGTCGTCGTCGGATCCGGGGCCGGGGGGATGCTGTCCGCGCTGGTCGCGGCGCATAACCGGGCCGATGTGCTGATCGTCGAAAAGGATCCGCTGTGGGGCGGCACTTCCGCCACGTCGGGCGGCGGCATCTGGATTCCGGGCAGCGACCAGGCGCGCGAAGCCGGGTTTGTGGACGATCTGGACGACGCCTTCCGCTATGTGCGCGGGCTTTCGGCGGCCAATGTGCCCGATGAGAACATCCGCGCCTATGTGGACAATGCCGCGCCGATGCTGCGCTGGGTCACCGCAAACACGCGCGTTCAGTATCAAGCGCAGCCTTATCCCGATTACCATGCGGAAAATCCGGGCGGCTCGCCCACCGGATTCCGCACCCATCTGCCGCTGGAGTTCGACGGCAAGTTGCTGGGCGCGGCGATCCGCACGCAGCGCTTTCCGTCCCCGGCGGCCAGCCTGTTCGGCTATCTGCAGTGGACGTTCGCCGAGACCTACGAGCTGCTCTACCGCACCAAGGGCTGGTTCACGCACCTTGTCGCCAACATGGGCAAGTACTGGCTGGACCTGCCGTTCCGCTTCACCTCGCGCAAGGATCGCCGCCTGACTCTGGGTACGGCGCTGACCGGCGCGCTGCGGCTGGCGCTGGACGAGGCGGGCGTGCCGGTCTGGCTGGCGAGCCCGATGCGGGAAATCGTGCGTGAGGATGAGCATGGGGACGGCCGCGTCACCGGCATCGTGGTGGAGCGCGACGGCAAACCGGTGCGGATCGGCGTGCGCAAGGGCGTGGTGCTGGCGGCGGGCGGGTTCGACAAGAACCAGCAGATGCGCGATGCCAATGCGCCGCTTTATCCGCAGGCGAAACTGTCTGGCGGCGTCACCAGCAATACCGGCGATTCCATCCGCGCGGGCGCAGCGATCGGGGCGGGCACGATGAACCTGCAATCGGCCTGGGCCGCGCCGGTGTTCTACGTTCCGGGTGAGGATCGCGGCCGGCTCTGCACGATCGAGCGGGCGCTGCCCGGCTGCATCATGGTCAACCAGAAGGGCGCGCGCTATCTGAACGAGGCGGCGTCCTACCACGTCACCGGGCAGGAGATGGCGCGCCGCCAGCGCGACCATGGCGATGCCAGCCCTAGCTGGATGATCTTCGACAATCGCTATCGCCATCAGTTCCCGATGGGCCCGTTGCTGCCACTGGTGCCGGACTGGCTGCAATCGCGCGGCGTGCGCCAGATCCTGCGCAAGGGGCAAAGCGTGGAGGAACTGGCGGCAAAGATCGGCGTCGATCCGGCCGCGCTGGCCGGCACCGTGGCGCAGTTCAACGTCCACGCAGCGGAAGGCCGCGATCCCGCCTTCCATCGCGGGGAGGCGGCCTATGACAAGATGTACGGCGATTACCGCCACGGCCCGAACCCCTGCCTGCGTCCGCTGACCGAGGGACCGTTCTATGCCCTGCCGATCTACCCGGGCGACATCGGCACCAACGGCGGGCTGCGCACCAATGCGCGCGCGCAAGTGGTGGACGATCAGGGGGCGCCGATCCCCGGCCTCTACGCAGTGGGCAACAATGCCGCCTCCGCCATGGGGGAGAGCTATCCGGGCGCCGGCGTCACCATCGGCCCGGCCATGACCTTTGGCTACATCGCCGCGCGAGACCTGACCGGCGCGAACAGCTGATCCGCGCCGATCTTTCCCGCTACCCTTACGACAGGTAGCGGGCGCGGTATCCGGCAAAGGCATCGCGTACCGCTGCCATGTCTACCCCGAAGCGCTCCGGCGCGTAGTCGTGCGTTGGGCGTTGTTCGCGGCTGTTGCCGGCCATGAATTCGGCCAGCGCGGCTTCGTTCGGCGCCACGCCCATGCGCGCCAACACACGCTCCGCCTGCCCGACGGGATCGCGCGCCACGGCGCGGTAATCGATATCGACAAACCGATGCTCGCCGATGCGGGCGCGGGCCTGTTCGAACAGGGCCATCCATTCGGCCAGTCGGGCGGACCAGAACTGGCCGACATCCCGGTCCTCCACCGTCGCCGCCAGCTTGTAGAGCGCGGCTTCCATGCTGACGTAAGAGGGCACGACCTCGGCCGGATCGCGGTGCGTCATGATCAGCAGCGCCTCCGGAAAGGCGCGCGCGGCCAGTTCGGCGTAAGGCAGGTTGGAGGGGCTTTTCAGAATCCACTTCGCCCCGCGCCGGGCCGGATCCTGCCATTGCAGGTACTTGAGGATGGTCTTCAGATCCTCATGCCCGCGCGACTGATTGTATCCGTCCAGCCAGCGGGCGAAGGAGGGGACGAAGCTCATGCCCTCGATCATCGTCGAAACGAACATCTGGCCCAGGATGAGGATCTCCTCGTCCGGCGCCTCGGGATCGAGGGGGTGGATTGATACGAGTTCGGGCGATAGCTGCAGCCAGCCGTCGATCATGGCCTGCGCATAGGCGCGCCGTTCGCGCGGATCGCCGGGGGTCTCATCCGGGAACGGCGCAAAGTTCTGCGCTTCGTACCAGCGGATTGCGGTCATGCCCGGCGCGGCGGCCAGCAGGCGGTGGAAGATCGTGCTGCCGGTGCGGGGTAGGCCCAGGATCACGCCAGCGACTTCGACATGCTCGTCCAGAATTTCCGGCGCGCGGCGGATGTCTTCGATCATCCGCAGCCGGCTGGTCAGCCCCTTTACCACGACTTCGCGCTGGGCGGCATAGCCGGCGGGCGTCAGCCGGGCTTCGCGGTGGACCGCCTCTACAAAGCGTTCCATCGGTTCCAGGAACCAAGTGTCTCCGAAATCATCCAGCCCGGCGCGCTGGCGGGCAGCGTCCAGCAGGGCGTCGCAGGTGAACGATGCCGCTTCGTCCGTGGGGGCGATCGTGGCCATAGGGGCAATTCCTCTCCTTCATGCCGTGCCGTCTTCGGCCTTGGCGTTATTTCTGCTTCATTCCCGACCAGGGGCAGGGCCGATATCGTCTGACCCCCAATAGCCGCGCAGGCGGGTGATCCGGTTCTGCGCATCGAAGCTGCAGACATCGATCGAGCGAATGCGCAGACGCCGGCTGCCCGGCGGGGTGAATTCCACATCGAAGGCCAGCGCCGCCTCCCGGCCGTGCGATCCGCGCACGGGCCCAAGCGGATGGATGTGCGTTTCGAACGCGACCGTGTCGGCAAACCACGCCCGGATTTCTGCACCCGTCTTCGCTTCGGTTCCCACCGGATCCTCGATCACCGCGTCCGGTGCGAAGAGCGCGAGAATGCCCTCCACGTCGCCCGCATTGATGCGCTCGACATAGGCATCTAGCGCCGCCTTCATGGCCGACTGATTCGGCAATCCATCTGTCGAATTTGATTCGATCATGGATTTGCGTAATACATGAGGTGATAATATCTGAAAATCGAAAACAATATGCCGGAATGGCGAAAGGATCAGGGGACGATGCGCGATTGGCAGGAGCAATGCGATCGCATGGCGATCATCGATCTGGTCGCGCGCTATTGCCGGGGGTGCGATCGGCGCGATTTCGCGCTGGTCCGCTCACTCTATCATGACGATGCGGTGGACGATCACGGCACGATGTTTCGCGGCGGGCCCGATGCTTTCGTCGCATGGCTGCCGCAGGCGATGGTGCCGTGGGAACTGACCATCCACGCGATCGCCAACAGCGTGGTGGTGATCGACGGAGACCGGGCGGAGGGCGAGCACCTCGTGCGGGCATGGCACCGCACGCATCCGCCGGAGCGGACCGAATATATCGTCCACGGCCGCTATCTCGACCGGTACGAGCGGCGGGACGGCGCATGGAAATTCCTCCACCGCCAACTCGTCTTCGATCATGGAGAAGTGCGCGCGGTGGACGAAGACGCGATGGCGAAACTGGGCGCGGAGGCCAGCCATGGCCGCGCCGATGGGGACGACCCTTCGTGGGCGTTCAGCCTGCTGGCGGGCCTGTCACGCGCGCCCTGAGCGCCTCGGTCAGAAAGGCGATCAGGGCGCTCAATCCCGCGCTAGGCGGCGCCTTGGCGCGATGGAGCAGCCATAACGGGCAGTCATGGCGTGGATCGGGCGGCGCAAGGCGTTCCAGATCGGGCTCGGCATCGGCTGCAAAGCACCAGAGCGTCGCGCTGCCAAGCCCGGCCAGCACGGCTTGCTTCATCTGCGGCCAGGCGTTGAAGGTGGTCAGGCCGGCCTTTTCCGCCGCCTCGCCGGCCGGATTGCTGGCGGTCCACTGGCTGCCGGGCAGGGCGGCATCGAGTTCGAAACCCCAACCCAACGGCGCAGGCTGTGCCGCCCCGTCCCGCCGGGCGTAAGGGGCCTGCGCCAGCGTCGCCAGTTCCACGCCCCAGAGCCGAAGCGGCGGTTTGCGCACAAGCGCGATGGCCAGATCGGCGCGGCGGTAAGTCACCGCGTCGATGGGATCGAGTTCGCCCAGCAGTTCGATGGACACTTCCGGATGGAGACGGCGGAATTCGGCGAATTCGGGCAGGAACTCGCTGACGATGCCCCCGCTTCCCGCCACGCGCACCGGGCCTTGGGCCAAATTGGGCAGCGCCAGATCGCTGCGCATCCGGGCGACTTCGCGCTCCATCACTTCGGCGGCGGCCAGCAGCCGCTTACCGGCACGGCTGGGCGCGGGGCCCAGCGCCCCCTCCTCGAACAGCGCGACGCCCAGCGCCGCTTCCAATGCATCGACCCGGCGGCCGACCGTCGTGCGGTTGATGCCCAATTGGCGTCCTGCGGCGGTGTACGAACCGGCCCGCACGGCAGCCAGAAAGACCTGAAGATCGCTCCATTCCATAAGGCGTGCATATTTGCACAACCTATGTGCAGGTCAATTCTCTTCGCAAATCGCCAATCGAACGGCTAAATGGACAAGGAATGCGCCGCCGTGAGCAGGCGCAACATAAGGAGTCGATGCAAATGGCCACTACCAGCGACTATGGCCTTGGGCCTCACGCATTTCCGCGTGGCTGGTTCATGATCGGTGCGGCAGAGGAGGCGACGCGCACGCCCGCCGCGATCCGCTATTTCGGCAAGGATCTGGTGCTCTATCGCGGGGAATCGGGCACGGTTTATGTCGTCGACGCCTATTGCCCGCACATGGGCGCACATCTGGCGAAGAACAGCACGTCCTACATCGTGCGTGACGCCGAACATGTCGAAGGCGAATCGATCCGCTGCCCGTTCCACGGCTGGCGCTACGGCCCGGACGGCGCGTGCAATCACATCCCCTATTCGGACTTCGTGCCCAAGGCGGCGAAGCTGGGCACCTACAAAGTGGTCGAGCGCGCCGGTATCCTGTGGATGTGGCATGACGAGGAAGGGCTGGAGCCGGATTACGACCTGCCCCAATTCGGCGGCCATTACGGCGAACCGGGCTGGGTGGAATGGAAGATCGACTTCATGGGCGATCTGAACGTCCACGGTGTCGAGATCGTCGACAACATGGCGGATTACGGCCACTTCGTGCCGATCCATGGGGCAAAGGACTTCCAGTACTTCGCCAACGAGTTCCAGAACCACGTTGTCCACCAGTACTACAGTGCCGGGCACCGCACCTTGACGGCTTCGGCCGAGGATCAGCTGGTGCTGGATACCTGGTACGAAGGTCCGGGCTTCCTCCAGTCCGAAATGGCCGGTGCGTTCGACAGCTTCATCATGATCGCCAACACGCCGATCGAGGATGGCCGCTCACGCGCATGGCACGGGCTGATGGTGAAAGTGCACGACGGTTCGCGCGAGATCACCGACGAGGATCGCGCCAATGCCGCGATGTATCAGGAAGGCAGCCGCCTTGCCTTTGCGCAGGATGTGGAGATCTGGGCGAACAAGCGCGCCTGCCTCAACCCCATGGCCGTGCCTGCTGATGGGCCCTACGGCAAAGTGCGGAGCTGGTATCGCCAGTTCTTCAATCCGCGCGCAAAGGCCCCGGAAATCCAGGGCCGCGTGAACGGTCTGGTGGTGACGCTGGACAAGCGGCCGGGCAGCGTCGCGGCATGATCTGGGCGGCCGTTTCGGCAGGCCGCTCATGCATTGAAAAACATCGAAGGGAGAGAACCCGTGGCGACATTTCCAGCGGGGTGTACGCTGCTGTTCGGCGGCAGTGGCGGAATTGGGCAGGGCGTGGCGCGCTGCTTCGCGGATGCCGGTAGCAACGTGGCAGTGGTCTATCGCAGCAAGCCCGATACGGCGAAAGCGGTCGCCGCTTATGCCGAAGCGCACGGCCGCAAGGCGAGCGTTCATGCGGCCGATGTGACTGACGCGGCGCAAGTGCAGGATGCCATCGCCGCCGCCATTGCCGAACATGGCCGCATCCACACGGTGGTCTGGGGCGCCGGGCCGCTGGTCAACCAGCGTTATCTGGCCGAAACGCCGATGACGGAATGGCGCCATGCCTTCGATGTCGAAGTGCACGGCTTCTTCGCGGCGGCTCAGGCAGCGATCCCGCATATGCGCGAGCAGGGCGGTGGCAGCTTCGTCACGCTGGGGTCTGCCGGGCACGACTGGTGGCCTGCGCGCGATGGCATGTCGGTGGCGGTCAAGGCTGCAAACGAGCAACTGGTCAAGGGCATCGCCAAGGAAGAAGGGCGCTTCGGCATCCGCGCCAATTCGGTTCTGGTGGGTGTGATCGATGCCGGGCAGCTTCACGAACTGACCCAGCAGGGCCAGTTCGATCAGGCCTGGGTGGAAGAGACGCACAAGCTGCTCTGCCTGAAGCGCTGGGGCACGGCGGAAGAGATCGGCCATGCCTGCGTCTACTTCGCCAGCAACGAGGGCGGATATACCACCGGCCAGTCGATCTCGGTCTCCGGGGGATTCGGAGTCTGACCTCTTTCTGACCATCAGGTTTCTATCGTCGGGAGCCGGGGGCGTGCGGAATGGCACGCCCCCGGCTCTTTGCGTATGCGCGCCCTGCGGGTGCGAGAAAGCGCGGATTTTCGCCGCTTCGAAAGGGCTTAAGTCTTTAATCATTTGCGGATTGAATTGCGTAAAATATTCGCAATCACCACATAAAATATGATCTTGATGACGTTTTGCGTAAGTGATAGGTCTTTAAAAAGAGCAAGATCATAAAGCAAAGGGAAAGGTGCCGCCCGGGCTTTCTGCCGATTTCCGGCAGTGGACCAACTCGGCCATGGCACGACAGGATCGTACCCGCCGCGGCGTAGTCGTTTCGGCGGGAAATCGCCTTCGTGCCCTTTCCCCCGGACCTGCGGCCCTCGCCGCACAAGAACACAAGAACGATGTCGAGTGGAGAGGGAGACAATCGTGACCAATAAGAAGGAACTGGCGTCCGTCATGCGGATGCGGGCGAAGCATTGCTGGCTGTCGGGCGCGGCGCTGGCGGCATTGTTGCCGATGACGGTACAGGCGCAGGACGACGGACAAACCGCGCTGGCCCCGGCTGCCGCACCGCAGGCGCGTGCCGCCACGGCGGGCATTACCGAGATCATCGTCACCGCCAACCGCCGTGCGGAGCGCGGGCAGGACGTTCCGATCGCGATTACCGCCATCTCGCCAGACCGGCTGGAAAAGCAGAGCATCGCCAAGGAGCAGGACCTTCAGGCCAGCGTCCCTTCCCTGGTGGTGGGCCCCAACGGGCAGGGTTCGCGCGATTCCATGTCCTTCACCTTGCGCGGGCAGGGCGCGACGTTCCAGGCCTCGCCCGGCGTGGTTGTCTACATGAACGAAGTGCCGCTGCCGGGGGCGCTGACGCTCAGCCAGCAGGGTGGGCCGGGCAATTTCCTGGACCTTGAGAGCATGCAGGTGCTGGCGGGACCACAGGGCACGCTGTTCGGCCGCAACACCACCGGCGGCGCGGTGCTGCTGGTGCCCAGGAAGCCCGGCGAACTGCTGGGTGGCTGGATCAAGGGCGAATTCGGCAATTACGACCGCACGTATCTGGAAGGCGCGGTGAACCTGCCGATCGTCGAGGAAAAAGTGCTGCTGCGCGTGGCCGGCGCCTATCACGACCGCGACGGCTTCACTCGCGACGTCACCTTCGACAAGGATCGCGATGACGAGCATTGGTACTCCGGCCGCATAGGCCTGACCCTGCGCCCGGTGGACGGCGTCGAGAACTACACGATGGCCTACTACTCGAAGTCCAGCAACAATGGCGCCGGGCTGGTCAATCGCGGCTTCAATATCGATGCGCTGAAGAGCCGGGGCTTCTGCGCCGATGCCCCGGACGCGCCCGGCCCCATCGGCGTGCCCTGCGACGTCTACCGCGCGGTGACCGCCAATGCGGAGGCGCTGGGCTCGCGCAAGACAGCGTTCTCCACCGATGTGTTCCAGCGTACGGTGACCTGGGGCGTGACCAACACTACCGCCATCGAACTGTCGGATACGGTCACGCTGCGCAATATCTTCAGCTACCAGAAACTGAAGCTGGGCTATCGCTATGACGGCGACGCCTCGATCCTGCAGCAGCACGATGCCGATCCCGGCGTGGTGCCCGCGCCCGGCGTGGTGACGATGCCGGTGCTGGGCTATCCGGTTACTTACACCAACGCCACGCTGGACACCGAAGAACCGCGCGACAACTTGCGCCAGATCACCGAGGAACTGCAGCTTCAGGGCAAAACGCTGGGCGGCCGGCTGGATTGGACCGTGGGCGGCTTCTACTACGACCAGAAGCCCGACGGCCCGCAGGGATCGCGTGCCATCGTCTATTGCCCGGCACTCTATACTGGCTTCTGCGAGGCGGGATACAACACCTATGGCACCAGCACGAAGTCCAAGGCGCTCTATGCGCAGGCGACGCTGGACCTTGGCGCGCTGACGCCGGCGCTGGACAACCTGCGGTTCACCGGCGGCTTCCGCTATACCTGGGATCATATCGACGGCTTTGCGTCCCAGTATCAGCGCTCCACCACCGATCCGACCAAGGCGGCCTGCGGATCGGACAGTTCGCTGGTCGATTTCGCGACGGCGGCGGCAACCTGCCGTCTGGAAGCCTCGCTGCGGACCAAGGCGCCGTCGTGGACGGCAGGGCTGGACTACAAGATCACGCCCAGCATCCTGATCTTCGGCAAAGTCAGCCACAGCTACAAGGCGGGCGGTTTCAACCAGTACGCGGTGTTCGAGAACACGCGCACGTTCAAGCCGGAAAAGGTCACCAGCTACGAAGCGGGCGTGAAGTCCGACTTCTTCCTGGGTGAAGTGCCGTTCCGCCTGAACACATCGATTTACCATGTGGATTACAAGGACATCCAGCGCGCGACCGGTGACTACAACCCCGCCACCAACGCCGGGGGCGCGCGCACCAACAACGCCGATGCGCGGATCAACGGCGTGGAAGTGGAAGCATCGATGCGTCCGTTCCCCGGCTTGGAGATCGGCGGCAACTTCAGCTACACCGACGCGAAGTACACCAAGTATCAATTCGAGACGAACACGCCGATCATGGCCTGCAACGGCTATGTACTGCCCAAGGCCTATGGCGGCACCGGTATAGCCGATAGTTCATGCCTGGATTTCCAGTATACCGCGCCGTACATCTGGAGCATCCACGTTTCCGCCGATCACGACCTTGGCGGCGATCTGGGCACGCTCACGCTTTTCGTGAACTATTCACACACCTCGAGCCAGTATACCGAGGCGGTGCAACTGCCGCAGAACCAGCCGGGCGCCTATCTGGAGGCGTTCGGTCTGCTCAGCGCCTCGCTCGATTGGAAGGGCGTGGCGGGTACCAATTTCGACCTTGGCCTGTTCGGCACCAACCTGACCGACAACCTCTACCGGATCAGCAATTCCGACGTCTATCAGGACACCGGGCTGCTCTATCGCGCCACGCTCTATGGCGAGCCGCGCATGTACGGGGTGCGGCTGAAGTACCACTTCGGCGGCGAATGATCGCAAGGGTCTTTCACGACCCACGCGGGTCGACGCGGTCCGTCCCCCCGGCCGCGTCGGCTTTGCATCTTGGTGGAGGCAAGGCATGAAAAGCATCTGCGCGCTGGTGCACCGGCCGGATCGGGATCGGGCCTTCTTTCAGCGCTATTATGAGGAACACCACGCGCCGTTCGCAGCGCGGCTGTTTCCGTTCAGCGACTATGCGCGCAATCACGTGGACGCGGCGGAAAGCTTCGGCTGGGACACGATTTCGGAGTTCTGGGTGGACGATCCGCTGGCTCCGCTACGCGTCATCGAAGGGCCGCATGCCGCCACGCTGCGCGCGGACGAGGAGCGCTTTCTCGACCACGCGCGGCTCGCCCCGGCGCGCGTGGAGGAGCATGTGCTCTCCCCCGGCGATCCCGCCGATGCGGCCGGGCGGCGTCTTGCGGTTCTGCTGGAGGGAGCGGGTATGGACCGGGCGCTGGACTGGGCACGCGATCTGGCGCGGCACCGGGCGGGCGTGGCGCTGGATATCGTGATGGAGCGGGCATTTGCAGAGCGCGGCGGTGCGTTCCCCGCCGATGCCGTGCTGTGGCTGGCCGGGCACGACGATCCCGGTCCCGCCCCGGCCGGGCTTGCGGCAAGGCTACTGCGGACGCACCGCTGCGAGACGGATATGGCCGCCGCAAAAGACAATTTCGAAAACGAAGGACATGCATGATGGGAAGGCTTGAAGGCAAAGTGGCGATCGTCACCGGCGGCGCACGCGGCATGGGGGCGGCAACTTGCCGCCGCTTCGTGGCCGAAGGGGCCAAGGTCGCCATCGCCGATGTACTGGATGAAGCCGGCGCGGCTCTGGCCGCCGAACTGGGCGATGGCGCCGGGTTCTGGCATCTGGACGTGACGAGCGAGGCCGATTGGGCCGCCGTGGTTCGCGATGTTGAGGCGCGTTTCGGGCCGGTCGACGTGCTGGTCAACAATGCCGGCATCCTGCATTTCGCGGGGCTGCTCGATACCACTCTGGCCGATTACCGGCGCGTGCTGGACGTCAATCTGGTCGGCGAATTCCTGGGCATCAAGGCGGTGGCCCCGGGCATGGTGGCGCGCGGCAAGGGCGCCATCGTCAACGTCTCCTCGGTAGACGGGATGAAGGGCGCGAACGGCCTTTCCGCTTATGCCTCCAGCAAGTGGGGCGTGCGCGGGCTGACCCGCGTGGCGGCCATGGAACTGGGTCACAAGGGCGTGCGCGTGAACTCCGTCCACCCCGGCGGCGTCGATACGGTCATGACCAATCATGACGGTTCGCCGCGCGACAAAGTGGACGAACGCTTCGGCAATATCCCGCTCCAGCGTGTCGGCGCGCCGGAGGAAGTGGCGGCGGCCACCGTGTTCCTGGCCAGTGACGAGGCATCCTATCTGGCCGGCGCGGAAATCGTCGTGGATGGCGGCATGATCGTTGGCGCCTATTATCAGGGAATGCCCGGCGCACCAGGAATGGGCTGATGGGGCGAATGGACTGATTGGGCGAAAGGGAAGAGAGATGGAAAAGCAGAACTTCGAACCCGCGCTGGGCGCGCCTGCCAGCCCCGTGGTGGTGACGGGCGGAGCCTCCGGCATTGGCCTTGCCAGCGCCCGCGCATTGGCGGCGGTAGGCCGTCCGGTGGCGCTATGGGATATCAATGAGGCCGGCGCGACGGCGGCGGCGGCGGAAATCGCCGATGCCTGGGGCGTTGCCGCCATTGGGCTGGCGGTGGACTTGCGCGACCCGCAGGCGATTGCGGAGGCTGCGGCGAAAACGCGCGAAGCCTTGGGTCTGGTGGGCGGAATCGTCCATTCGGCCGGCACCGCCGAAGTGACCGGGATAGACGGGGTGACGCCCGAATTGTGGGACAAGGGCATCGCCCTTCACGTCCGCGCGATCGTCAGTCTGGTGCAGGCGTTCCGCGCCGACATGCGCAGCCTTCCCGGCAGCAGCGTGGTGGCGCTGTCCTCCATCAACGCGACTTTGGGCAGCGGGCTGATCCCGATCTACAGCGCGGCGAAAGGCGCGGTGATCTCGCTGGTGCGTTCGATGGCGGACGAGCTTTCGGCCGATGGCATTCGCATCAATTCGGTCAGCCCCGGCCAGATCGATACCCCGATCATCGCCGCCGCCAAGGCCGCGCTTCCCGGTGTGTTCGAACGGCGCATCTTCCTTGGCCGTTTCGGCGCGCCGGAGGAAGTGGGGCGGGTAATCCGCTTCCTGCTCTCGGACGAGGCCAGCTACATCACCTCGTCCGAAATCGTGGTGGACGGCGGGAATATCCATTCGCCCCGCCAGTGACGGTGCAGAGGCCCCCGGCATCGCGCCGGGGGCCCAGCCTTATTCGAAGCTTACGACCACGCGCAGGGCATCGCCCGATTTCATCAGCGCGAAGCCCTCGTTCACGCGCGCCATCGGCAGGCGGTGCGTCACCAGATCGTCCAGATTGAGCGCGCCATCCGCATAGTGATCGAGCAGCGCCGGAAGCTGGCTGCGTCCGCGCACATTGCCCATGAACGATCCTTTGACGGTGCGGCCCAGTTGCAGGTCGAACGGCAGGATCTGCATCGTCTCGCCATCCGCCGGCACGCCCAGCACGACGCAGCAGCCCCAGCCGATGCGGGTGCTTTCGAAAGCCTGCCGCATCAGCGCTGCCTTGCCCACGCATTCGAAGGCGAAGTCCGCGCCGCCGCCGGTGATCTCGCGAATGGCGGCGACCGGATCGGTGCTGGCGGGATCGATGAAATGGGTGAGGCCGAAGCGCTCGCCCTGTGCTTCGCGGGCCGGGTTCACGTCTATGCCGATGATCGTCCGGGCCCCGGCCAGCCGCGCGCCCTGCACGACGTTGAGGCCGATGCCGCCAAGGCCGAACACGGCAACGCTGGCGCCTTCGTGCACATGCGCCGTGTGCAACGCGGCGCCCACGCCCGTCGCCACGCAGCAGCCGGCGGTGCAGGCCAGATGCAGCGGCACATCGGCGCGGATCGGGGCGACGTTGCGCTCGTGCATGACCACGAACTGGGCCAGCGATCCGACGCCCGAATAGGCGGAGACAGGCTGGCCGTTCAGCGAAAAACGTGTCGGCTGGGTGGCGATTTCGCCCAGGAATAGTTCGCAAAGGTTGGTCTTGCCGGACAGGCAGTTCGCGCAGGCGCCGCATTCGCCGATGGCCAGCGCGATGACATGGTCTCCCACGGCGACCGATGTGACGTTCGTGCCCACCGCGCGCACGATCCCCGCGCCCTCATGCCCGACGACGACGGGGAACGGATAGGGCGCCGCCTTGCCGTCCAACTGGCTGAGATCGGTGTGGCACAGCCCGCTCGCCATGATCTCGATCAGGACTTCGCCCTCGCCCGGCGGGGCAAGGGCCAGCTCCTCGCGCACCAGCGGTGCGCCCGGCGCGTGACAGACCATTGCTTGAACTTTCATGCGTGTTCTCCGGAAAGCTGGGCTGCAGGCGGGGGCGCGCGGCCAAGGATCATGTCGGCCGCCTTCTCCGCGATCATGGCCACGGGGATCGCCGTGTTTCCGCCCACCAGATGCGGCATGACGGAGGCATCGACCACGCGCAGTGCGTCGACGCCGCGCAGACGCAATTGCGGGTCCAGCACGGCCTCTGTGTCCGCGCCCATGCGCGCGGTGCCGACCGAGTGGTAATCGGCCTCCGCATGGGCGCGGACATGGGCGTCCAGCGCTTCGTCACTCTCGATGGAGGCGCCGGGCGCCAGTTCCTCCCCACGGCACGCGTCGAAGGCGGGCTGGGCGAAAATGCGGCGGGCGGCGCGGATTCCTTCGCGCATGACGCGGCGGTCGTACTCGGTGCCGTTGTAGTTCTGGTCGATCACCGGCGGCGCGGCGGGATCGGCGCTGGCCAGCGTGACGGTGCCGCGCGCTTCGGGCCGGGCGACGTTGATGTGCGCATAGAAGCCATGGCTCGGCTCCATCCTGCGGCCGTTGTTGGCGAAGAGCGCCATGACCAGCAGCATCTTGATGTCGGGCTCCGCCAGCGCCGGGTCGGATCGTACGAAGGCGGCGACCGACATGCCGGGATCCGCCAGCGGCCCGCTCCGCGTGGCAAGATACTGCCCCATCGCCGTGATGCCGCGCAGCGGGCTGAGATAGCGCAGCATCGACCAGGGCTTGGTCGAACGGTACTTCACATGCGCGGCCAGGTGGTCCTGCAGATTGCGGCCGATTTCCGGGACATGCGCGACCACTTCGATGCCGTGGCCGCGCAAGTACTGCGCATCGCCAAGCCCGGACAGCATCAGCAGTTGCGGCGTGTTGATCGCCCCGCTGCTGACGATCACTTCCCGCCGGGCGAGGGCGGTGTGTTGCGCGCCCTGCTGGAGATAGACCACGCCGCAAGCCCGCTTGCCCGCGAACAGCACGCGCAAGGCCTGAGCGCCGGTGAGTACGGTCAGGTTGGGCCGATGGCGTACCGGCCGGAGATAGGCCGAGGACGCGCTGGAGCGCCGCCCGCCCCCGATGGTGAGGTCCACCGGCCCCACTCCGTCGCGCGCCGCGCCGTTGAGGTCTGCGCAGAAGGGATAGCCGGCCTGCTGTGCCGCCGAGACGAAGGCCCGTGCGAACGGGGCATCCTGCCCGGCGCGGGTGACGGCGATAGGCCCATCGTCGCCATGCCATTGGTTCCGCGACGGGGCATAGCTTTCCAGCCGGCGGAAGTAGGGTAGCACTTCGGCAAAGGACCAGCCCGTGCATCCCTCCGCAGCCCAGCGGTCATAGTCCGAATTAAAACCCCGGTCGTAGGTCATTCCGTTGATGGAAGATCCGCCGCCCAGAACCTTGCCGCGTGGCAGGTAGAGCGGTCGGTCGTTCAGATGCCGCTGCGGGGCGGACATGTAGCGCCAGGCATGGCTGCCGCGCATCATGATCGGCAGCAACCCGCCCGGCGCCGCGATCAGTGGGCTGCGGTCGTTTCCGCCCGCTTCCAGCAGCAGGACGCGGCACTTGGGATCGGCCGAAAGGCGATTGGCAAGGATGCAGCCGGCGACCCCCGCGCCTGCAATGACGAAGTCGAACTGCGGTGCATCGCCGGTTCGGGCGATTCCATCGTCCATGCTCTCTCCCACCGTATTTATCGGACGTGACCGGCAGATTTGTTCCGCGTGTCGAACCGACATTTGCGTAAATATGTCATCAAAAATACGCGCGAACAAGAAACATATTGCCATATGATTTGACGAATCATATTCAATGAGGGTGAATCGGATGCGCGAAAGCGTGACGTGAGTATGATGCGCAAACGCGCACAGGGTTTCGGGAGAGAAAGATCGTGAATAGGTTCCTGGCCGCTTCGGCCCTCGCCACAAGCATGTCCATCGTCGCCGTCCCGGCCCTGGCCCAGGATGCCGCGCAGGACAGCGCCCAGCCCGCCGCAGCAACTGCCCCCCAGCCGGCGAAGCAGGAAGTGGAGATCGGCATCGGTGACATCGTCGTCACCGCGCAGAAGCGTTCGGAAAACGTCCAGAACGTGCCCATCGCCATCTCGGCGGTCAGTAGCGCCTATCTCGATAGCCGCGGCGTCGATTCCATCGACAAGCTGGGCACTATCGCCCCGAACATGAAGATCGAGCGCGCGCCGGGTTCCAAGACCGTCTCGCAGATCTCCATTCGCGGTTCGGTGACGATCAATCCCGCGATCACCTGGGAGCCGGCGGTCGGCCTCTATCTCGACGGCGTCTACATCGCCAAGGCGCAGGGCTCGATCTTCGACATCGCCGATCTGGAGCGCGTAGAAGTGCTGCGCGGCCCGCAGGGCACGCTCTATGGCCGCAACGCGCTGGCCGGCGCAGTGAACCTGATCACGCGCAAGCCCAGCGGCGAACTCGGCGGCACGATGGAAATGACCTACGCCAGTTTTGACGAGATGAAGTTCCGCGGCGTGCTGGACTTGCCGAAGATGGGCATCTTCTCGGTCAAGCTCTCCGGCCAGTATCGCAGCCGGGGCGGCTTGATCGACATCGTGCCCAACCCGATCCCGAACGTGCCGGCCGCGCAGCCGCCGCGCGTGAACAAGACGGACTCGATCAATAGCGGCAGCTTCATGGTGCAGGTCCGCGCCGAACTGGCGGACAACGTCACCGCGGACTACACCTACGACTATAGCCGCAGCAAGCAGACGCCGCAGCTATCGCAGTTGCTGCAGGTGAACCAGAACGGCGACCCGCGTGACATCTTCGACCCCAATTCGCCCAGCTATCCCTTCGTCGGCGCGAATTTCCCGCTCAATCTCTACACCGATCCCAAGCGCGTCACGACCGCATCGATCGACGCCAATGTCTATGAAAAGACCCGCAGCTATGGCCACGCGCTGACGCTGACTGGCGAATTCGGCGCGGCAACGGTGAAGTCCACCACCGCCTATCGCAATCTGAAGTATGATGACGGGCTCGATCTCGACGGCTCGCCGCTGCCGGTGGCCTATACCCAGCGCCTGACCGACTATCACGCCTTCAGCCAGGAACTGCAGGTGACGGGCAAGGCCCTGTCCGACAAGCTTTCCTACGCGGCGGGTGCCTTCTACTTCACCGAGAAGGCGGCAACCGATAATCCGCAGAGCTATTTCGGCGGCGGCACCGATCTCGATTCCGACTACGGATCGCACACCAAGGCCTTCGCCTTCTACACCCAGCTCGATTACGAAATCCTGCGCGGGCTGAAGCTGACCGTGGGCGGACGCTACACGCATGAGAAGAAGGACATCCGCCGCTTCTTCCGCGTCAATTACGATGCCGCGAACGGCATCACTTCGCCCGTCGTCATCGCCGACATTCCTTATGGCGGCGTGCCCGACGCCAAGTACAACAGCTTCACCCCCGCCGTTACGCTGGGCTATGAAGTGACCGATCAGGTCAACGTCTATGCTCGTTATGCCAAGGGCTTCAAGTCGGGCGGTTTCAATGGCGAAACCAACGTCTTCGTCGCGCCGACCCCGGAATGCCCCTCGGGCGCGCTGGAACTGTGCAATCCCTACAAGCCCGAAACGGTCGACAGTTACGAACTGGGCATCAAGACCAAGACCTTCGGCAACCGCCTGATCTTCAACATTTCCGCCTTCCGGGACGAGCATAAGGACATGCAGCTGGCGGTCTTCACCGCCGGCCTTGGCGCCGCTTCCATCGTGCGCAACGCCGGTGCGGCGCGCATCCAGGGGCTTGAGTTCGAAACGGTGTTCCATCCCTTCGACGCGCTGACGCTGAACGGATCGCTGGCGCTGCTCGATCCCAAGTACAAGCGCTTCATGGATCTGGTGAACGGCGTGGAGACCAACGTGGCCGACAACCGCGCCTTCCCGCATGCGCCGAAGGTAACGGCATCGGGCGGCGCGGACCTGCGGGTTGCCGAAGGCGACTGGGGCCAGCTGAACCTTTACGCCGATGTCAGCTACGTCGCGAAGTACTACACCTTCCCCTATGCACTGGTGACCGACAATCCATCGGACCAGAACGCGCACACCACCCAGTCCAAGGGTCGCACTATCGTCAACTTGCGCGCCAGCCTGACCAAGCTGCCGCTGCTGGGCACCGATGCGGAACTTTCGTTCTTCGTGCGTAACCTGACCAAGGAAGCCAATCCGGGCAACTTCATCGACTTCGGCCCCAGCTTCGGCGGCATGGTCGTGGGCTATTTCCCCGAACCGCGCACTTTCGGCGTGACGGCCGGCGTGAAGTTCTGACACAGCGCCGGAAACAAGAACGAGAACGGGAGACGGCCATGCTCTTTGCAGGCAAGAAGGTACTGATTACCGGCGCGGCATCGGGCATCGGCCGCGCCACCGCCATTCGCTTCGCGGCGGAAGGCGCGGCGGTCACCATCGGCGATCGCAATGCGGCGGGTCTGGAAGAGACCGCCGCGCTGATGGCAAGCACGGCGACGATCCAGTCCTATGACGCCACCGATCTGGCATCGTGCCGCGCGCTGGTGGAGGTGGCGGCGCGCGACGGGCTGGACGTGCTGTGCAACATCGCCGGAATGCTGAAGTGGGGATCGTCGGAGACGTTCTCGCTCGACGATTTCGAACTGCTGCTGAAGATCAATACCACCAGCGTCTTCGCGCTCTGCCAGGCGGCGTTGCCGCATCTGGTGAAGAGCGGCGGCAACATCGTCAACACCGCCAGCACTGCCGCGCTTCAGGGTATTGCCTATACGATCGCCTATTCGGCATCGAAGCACGGCGTGGCGGCGATCACCAAGGGGCTGGCCATCGAATACGGGGCCAAGGGCGTGCGCGTGAACGCGATCTGCCCCGGCCATGTCGAAACACCGATGACGCGCGACACGCCGCCACCGGAAGGCGATATCGACTGGTCGCTGGTGATGCGCAATGCGCCCAAGCTGCGGGACGGGTCTTGCACGCCGGATGACGTGGCGAACATGTTCGCCTTCCTTGCCAGCGATCAGGCCAGCAAGGTCACCGGCGCGCTGTTTACGGTGGACGGCGGTCAGCTCGCAGGCTGATTGGGAGCCAGCAGGATGCGCGCCGCTTCGCTCCCATCCAGCAGGGCATTGCGACGGTGAACCACCCGCCAACCATTTGTGCGACGTTCCAGCGTCCAGCGGTTGGCGGCCACGCGATAGGGCGCGAACCCTTCGGGGCCATGGCGGAATACGACGCTGTGGCCCCGCGCGGTGGCGGTATCGCCATCGATCTCCACGGCCACCGGGCCCAGCAGATGCGCGCAGCCATCGGCCATCAGCGCGCGGTGCGTGTCCCCGTCTATCAGTGCAGCGATCGCGGCATGGCCTTGCGCCTGCGCGAAGCCGACCACTTCATAGATGCCGTCCTCGGCCCAGAGCGCGGCCAGCGCCTGTGCCTCTCCGGCATCGGCCAGCGGACCATAGCTGGCGATCAGATCGCGGATCGCCTCGCGGTCTTCCAGCACGCGCAGCCGTGCGGCCAGCGTTTCAAGCAATTCGGACATCGTTTCTCCCATCGGAAAGGGGTTTGCAGCCATGGCGGATCAAGGACAACTCGATAGCGTGTGGCGCCAGTTCTGCGCCGCGCTGGCGGAGGCGGGCGAAGTGCTGGCGCGGCCGGCCACGCCCACCACGGCGATCGATCAGGCGGAAGGGCTGCGCTATCTCAGCCGGCTGACGCGCACGGCGCTGAACATGCTGGTGGATTCCGCCGATCCCGATTTCCCGCGCCTGTTCATGCTCTGTGATGACAGGATCAAGATCGGCGCGGACAATCCGGACAACATCTATCAGCAGTGCGTCGTCAGCCCGGACCGGACCTATCGCATCACTGGCAAGCGCAACACGGTTCCCTACTTCTCCATCGGCAGCAAGGCGAACCGCTATGCCACCGACGGCACGATGGTCTCCACCGGAGAGCTTGAGTTCGCGGACATGGAATTCGGCCCGGACGGCAGCTTCGAAGTGATCGTCAGCGCCGCGCCGCATCCGGGCAACTGGCTGCCGATGGCGCAGGACACGTCGCTGCTGATCGTCCGCCAGACCTTCGACGACAAGCGCAAGCAAGTGGCGGCGGATGTTCATGTTGAGCGGATCGGCGCCGGGCCTGCGGTTCCCGCCGTACTCACGCCCGCTGCGATCGAGGGGCAGCTGATGGGCGCGGCGCAATGGGTGCGGGGCACCGCCAATACGTTTGCGGACTGGTCCGAATGGTTCAAGGGCCAGTCCAACGCGGTCTATGACGGCGATCAGCAGGTGTTCTGGAAGGCCGGCGGTGATCCGAACATCTGGTACGGCCACCTCCATTTCGATCTTGCGCCGGGCGAGGCGCTGGTGATCGAGGCGCAAGTGCCCGAATGCCGTATGTGGAACTTCCAGATCGACAACTGGTGGATGGAATCGCTGGATCACGTGCATCAGAAGGTCTGGGTCAATGGCTCTCAGGCGCGGTACGAGGCGGACGGCAGCGTGGTGGTGGTCTGCGCCGATGCCGATCCCGGCTTCGGCAACTGGATCGATCTGGCCGGGCATCGTTCGGGGACGGGGCTGTGGCGCTGGATCGGTGCGAAGGACTATCCGGTGCCGCGCTGCCGCGTCGTCAAACTGGCGGAAGTGTGATCGCCGGCGTCATAGTTCGACCACGGACAGAATGTGGTCGCCGGCGCCGGGGAACACATAGTCCAGTTCGAAATGCATGCACTCGCCAAGCTGCCCGGCCTTGACCAGATCGGTCTCGATGAAGACCTGCACGCCGTTGCGGCCATAGGCGAAGCGGGTGCAATCGCCGAACACCGGTGACGCATCCAGCCGCGCGTCGACGGCGGCATCGCCGCGCCGTGCGCGGTTGGCGGTGATCGTGATGCGGCCGCGAAATTCGGGATCGTTTTCGGCCAGATCGCGCAAGGTCAGCACAAGATCCTCCAGATCCTCCAAGGACGGGACCAGGAAGCCGAAGTGGAAGCTGGCCTCCGGATCGGACGCCAGCATCGCGCGGTAGGCACCCACGGCCGGGTCCTGCTGCGCGGTGCCAATCCCCAGCGCCGCCTGCATGGCTGCGATCAGCCTGACTTGCGGTTCGGGCAGGGCGGAAAGGTAGACGATCCCGTCCCCCCGCGCGAAATGGCCGGAATTGACCACGAAGCGGTAGAAGTTGCCCTGGCGCAGGGGCAGCATTTGGGTTTCGACCAGCCCCAGCAGCGTCAGCAATCGCGCGGCTGCCGGTCCATCCTCGGCCGGGCCATAATGCAGCGCCAGATGACCCATGGTGCGACCCTCGGGGCTGGGCAGGGCATTCGTCGTATCGTTCGCGGGCATCGTGGCCATGGCAGCGTCCTCTCGGCTTGTCGTCCTGCCTTTCGCTCCGCGCTTGGGTGTTTGCTTATCGCGTCTGGAGGATGCAGGCAATATTATAAGTTAGCACTTACAATCAAAAACCTGTCTATTTTCCCGTTCGACGGACAATGAGGCAGGATGTGCGGAAATGCAATGTTTGCGTATCTATGATGCTTCAAAAAATCTCCATCGCAACAAAATCGCCAAAATTATCGATCTTTGCGTATTATGCGAAAGGCGTCCGCGCTATCGCTAGGGCATGACCACGCGACTCGCCCTCGATCACATTACGGCGGTGGATGCCACGCCGGTCCAACTCGCACAGAAGGCGCAGGCGGCCGGGTGCGCAGGGATCTGCCTGTTCCTCGAACCGATGGCGGTTCTGCCGCTGATGCCGCATTTCGACATCGTGGGGGACCGCCGCGCGCGTGCTGACTTCAAGCGTGTCCTGCAGGATTGCGGCGTGTCGCTGGACCTTGCCTATCCCTTCACCTTGGCCGGCCGAACCGACCCTGACGGCTTCGAACAGGCGCTGGAATGCGCGGCGGAGCTTGAGGCAGGCCTCATCAACGTGCTGGCCTACGATCGCGATCCGGCAAGGCGGATCGACGTATTCGGCCGCTTCTGCGAGCGGGCCTCGGCGCACGGGCTGCGCGTGGCGGTCGAGTTCTATCCGCCCTCGCAAGTGCGCTCGCTGGCGGAGGCGCTGGACCTCGTGCGCGCGGTCGGGCGGCCGGGGCAGGTGGGGATCAATGTCGACCTGCTGCACCTCATGCGCTCCGGCGGAACGCTGGAGGAACTGGCGGGGGCGCCGGCCGAGTACATCCTCTACGGCCAGCTTTGCGACGGCCCGGCGAAGGCTCCGGACGATCTCGACGCGGAAGCATCGTCGGCGCGGCGGCTTGGCGGAGAGGGCGATTTCGACCTTGCCGGTTTCGTGCGCGCTTTGCCTGAAGCCACGCCGCTCAGCGTCGAAATTCCCCGCAATCACGCCATTGCCGAACCGCGCGACATGAGGGCGACGCGTGCGGTGGAAAGCGTGCGCAGAGCACTCGCGCAACAATAAAACGGCGAGGAGCCTCCCCGCTCCCCGCCGTTACCTGACCCGCGGTCCAGATGGGTCAGGCCGCGCGGAACTGGGCCAGTTCCGCAGCGGAAAGGGTGAGCGCGGCCGCCTTGACGCTCTCGGTTACCTGCTCCGGGCTGGAGCCGCCGAAGATCGGCACCGTCTGGTCGGGCTGGTTGGTGAGATAGGCGAGCACGACCTCGTTGACCGAAACGCCGTGCTGCGCTGCCAGCGCCTCGGCAGCGGCGAGGCGGGCGTCGTTCACCGGATTGGCATAGCGCGCGGTCAATTGCTCGCCGAGGTCGGCGCCTTTGGCCCGCTTGGTGAAATAGCCACCGCTCTGCGCGCCATAGGCCAGGATCGGCAGTCCGGCGGCGTGAACGCCTTCATATTCGCCCTCGTAATAATGGACGTAGCCCTGCTGCGCGGCGGCGGCGACATCGGGCACCGCCAGCCCCCAGAAGGTTTCCGAAGCGACAAAGCCCGGCTTCCCGATGGAGGCGGCATAAGTATTGGCCGCCTTGATCCGCTGCGCCGACCAGTTGGAGGCGGCGAAATGGCGGATGCGCCCCGCTTCCTGATGGCCGATCAGCGCATCGACGATGACCTCTACCGGTGCATCCTCGTTATCCATGTGCAGGAAATAGAGGTCGATCGCTTCCACGCCGAGGTGGTCGAGGCTTTGCGCGAGGTCCTGCGCCACATCCTCGGGCGTGCAGCGGTTGCGATAGTCGCCCTTGCGCAAGTCGAAGAAGCCGCCCTTGGTGGCGATCACGAAATCGGCGCGGTTGCGCGTCTTCAGCCATGCCCCCAGCGCGCGCTCGCTGGCGCCGGCGGGGGCGTCCGGCATCCAGTCGCCGTAGGATCGGGCCGTGTCGATGAAGTTGCCGCCAAGCGCCGCGAACCTGTCCAGAATGGCGTTCGAACGATCCTGATCGATCATCCAGCCCAGCATGTTGGTGCCATAGCACAGCGGGCTGACCGAAAGATCGGTGCCGCCCAGAGTTACGCGTGAAAGCATAGGAAGTCTCCGCTCTCGGTCAGGCGACCGTGTCCCACTGGATAAGGTGCGCGATGTCGGTGCGATCGGCGGGTTTCAGGCCGGTCTTCGCCAGCCGGTGCGCCGTGAATTGCATCCCGGCCGCGATAGGCTGCACCACTTCGATCACCCGGTCGTATTCGGTGCTGGCCACCTTCCACTGCCCGCCTTCGCGGCGATAGCGGTCGCGGTAGATGGCGGTGCCGAAGGTGTGATCGCCGCGCTCGATATCGATGAACACGTCTTCCAGATACCACACGCCCTCGGCCGAATTGTCGCCGGTCAGGGTGATTTCCGGGCTGTGCCCATGGTGCATGGCCAGCGCGCCCGAATGGAACGAGTTCGCCAGGAATGTCAGCATTTCCGCCTTGCCGGCAAAGGCCACGCGGTAAGTGCCGCCGCGATAGTCCACGGCGATATCGTCGGTGAACAGGCCCTCCAGCAGCGCCATGTCGGCGGTGTCGATGCCGCGGAAATAGCGGTATTTGAGCATGCGGATCTCTTCGAGATCGGTCAGTTGCTGAAGCGTCATGGCCATGGTGTCAGTTTCCTTGAGTTTCGTTGGCCCAAAGCGCCTCCGCGCGGGCCTTCAGGGCGCGGGCGCTGTCATCGAAGGCACGCTTGACCCAGGGGCCGGCGAAGCGGTGGACGTGAATGCCGTTCATGCCGAGAAAGGCGTCGGTGGAGGCGTAGCGGCAGGACTCAGGTCCGGTCGCCGCGATCACCTGATCGCGCCGCGCCGGGTAAGGCCATTCGCGCGACCACGGCAGCGACCATGAGAGTAATTTCTCGGGTTCGAAGCCGCAGATATATTCGCAATTGGGCACCAGGGTGCCGGGCACTGCATAGTTCACCAGCGCCATTTCCACCGGCGCGCCCATTTCCAGCGTGGAGCGGGCGCGCACGCAGAAGGGGTTCCAGTCGGCGTAGGCGTCCAGATCGGTCAGCACCTGCCAGACCACGCGGGCTGGGGCGGCAATCTCCACCGTCTCGCTGACGGTCACCGCTTCGGGGTCCAGTCCCTCCAGCGGGTCTTGGGCCAGCGAGCGCGCGGTTTTCATCCAGTCGAGGTTGATCCATTCGGGCAACATATGCATCTCTCTCAGGGTGCGACCCAGTCGCCGCCGTTGACGTCCAGCGCGGCGCCGGTGATCTCGCTGGCATAGTCGGACAGCAGGAACAGCACGGCCTTGGCGCAATCGGCGTCGGGCGGGATGCGGCCCACCGGGATCTGCGCGATGCGTTCCTTGCGGAAGGCTTCGGCGCCGTCGCCCAGCGTTGCCAGCCAGTCTTCCAGCGGCGCGCCCATCATCCAGCCCATCAATGCGGTATTGACGCGGATGCCCGTTCCCGAAAGTTCGACGGCCAACTGGCGCGTCATCTGGTTCAGCGCCGCCTTGCCCATGGCATAGCCGCCTTCACCGGGCATGGGCTTGCGCGTGGCAAGGGTGGAGACGTTGACGATCGATCCCGCCCCCTGCGCCTTCATCGTCGGGATCACGGCCTGCGCCATGCGCAGGCCCCCGATCGCGATCACGTCCAGCGCGGTGCGCAGCTGGTCCAGGTCATGGCTTTCCAGCGGCTGCCAGTCCGGGTGGTAGTAGGCCGAGTTGGCCAACCCATCGATGCGGCCCCATTTCGCCAGAGCCGCTTCTGCCAACGCGCGGCATTGCGCCATGTCGGCGACGTCGCAGGGCACCGCGATGGCCTCTCCGCCCTGGGCGCGGATGTCGGCGGCCAGCGCCTCGATCGCATCGCGAGAGCGGGCCGAGACGATCACGCGCGCACCGTCGCGCGCGGCGGCGCGGCAGAGCGCTTGCCCCATGCCGGGGCCTGCGCCGGTGACGATGACGACTTTGTCCTTGAGGATCATGCCAGTTCTCCCCCCGTCACAGCTTTCAGTGCGACTGTTTCACCGGCCACTGCGCGGCCCGCCTGCCGTCCGAAGAAGGTGCAGTCGGCGAGGCTGAGGCCTGAGCTATAGCCATGCCCCCATGCCGGCAGGCCCGACGTACAGCGCCCGGCCGCGTAGAGCCCCGGAACCGGCGAACCCGCGCGGCCCAGCACGCGGCCGTCCAGATCGGTGTGCAGTCCGCCAAGCGTGAAGAAGGAGAAGTACGAACTGTCGAAATTCAGTTCGAGCGCCACTAACGGCCCCTGATCGAGCGGCGTCAGGATCGGCGCCTGCTTGTCGAACAGCGGATCGCGGCCTTCGTGCGCATGGCGGTTGTAGAAGGCCATCGTGGCTGCCAGCGTGCCTGCTGGCATCTCCAGTTCGGCTTCCACTTCTTCCCAGGTCTCGCCCGTTGCGGCGATGGCAATGCGCGCGATTTCCAGTGGCTGCACAAAATGCGCGATGTCCAGCAGGAGGAAGACCTTGCTGCCCGGCTGGTCCAGCATCGTGCGGCTGACCCGGCCGTGGTAGCAATCCTCGTTGATGAAGCGCTGGCCCTGCTCGTTGACGAAGACGCCGTAGGCGTGGCTCTCCGGCATCGTCCAGGGGCAGGTGGTGAAGAACTGGTCCATGTGGATCGCGTCCCCGCCCGCCCCCATGCCGAGCAGGATGCCGGTGCCGTCGTCCTTCTCGCCGATGGGATCGTGGATCTTGCTGGTCAGCGGGGCATAGCGGCGCAGCATGTCGGGGTTCATCGCGAAGCCGCCGGTTGCCAGCACTACGCCCTGACGCGCGCGGACGAAGCGGTTGGCATTGTCGATCCGGGCGATCAGGCCGACGATGTGCCCGCGATCCTCTATCAACGCCACGACGCGGGCGTCGGTCATCACCTGCACGCCGGCATCGCGCGCGCGGGCTTCCAGAATGTCCACCAATGGGCGTCCACCGCCCCAGCCCATGTGCTGGATCACATGGCCGCGCGGGGCCGGTCTGGCGTGATCGCGAAATGGTGCCGCCGCCTCGCTGCCCGACCAGATCAGGGTGGAATCGTCCGTCGGCTCGATGTGCTTTCCGGGCAGGAGGTTGCCGCGATAGGGCACGCCCTGCGCCTTCAGCCATTCGTAGTGGGCCAGGGACTCGCGGGCATAGAGGTCGCACTTGGCTTCGTCTGCGCAGGGGCCGCCGGCCATCTTCAGATAGCGAGCGAAATCCTCGGTCGCGTCCTCGAACCCGGCGCTGCGCTGGGCATCGGTGCCGCCGCTGCCGCCGATGTAGATTTCCCCGCCGGACAGCGCCGAAGCGCCGCCGCTGCCCGAATTGCGTTCGAACAGCAGGACCTCGGCCCCGGCACTGCGGGCCTCGATCGCGGCGCAAGCGCCAGCCGCGCCGAAGCCGACGACGGCAACGTCCGTCTCATGATCCCAGCGCGGCACGTCCGCGGCCGGGAAGGGCTTGTGCAACGATATTTCCGCCATGGTTCTCCCCCGGGCATCCTCTCTCGGCAATGCGCCCCCGTCTTTATGCGGGGGCTGCACCTCTTGGACTTAGGCCGTCTGGGCTTTCAGCATGTCCAGTGCGACATCGACGATCATGTCTTCCTGGCCGCCCACCATCTTGCGGCGGCCCAGTTCGACCAGGATCGTGCGGGTATCGAGGCCGTAAGTCTCCGCCGCCTTCTCCGCATGGCGCAGGAACGAGGAGTAGACCCCGGCATAGCCGAGCGCGAGCGTCTCGCGGTCTACGCGGACCGGGCGGTCCTGCAGCGGCCGTACGAGATCTTCGGCCGCATCCATCAGCGCCATGACGTCGCAGCCGTGGTTCCAGCCCTTGCGGTCGGCGGCGGCAACGAAGACTTCCAGCGGCGCATTGCCCGCGCCCGCGCCCATGCCCGCCAGTGAGGCGTCGATGCGCACCGCGCCTTCCTGCGCGGCGACGATCGAGTTGGCGACGCCGAGCGAAAGGTTGTGGTGCGCGTGCATCCCGCGCTGGGTCTCGGGCTTGAGCACCCGGTCATAGGCGGCAAGGCGGGCGGCCACGCCGTCCATGTCCAGCGCGCCGCCGCTGTCGGTAACATAGACGCAGTGCGCGCCGTAGCTTTCCATCAGCAGGGCCTGCGCGGCCAGCGCCTCGGGCTCGATCATGTGGCTCATCATCAGGAAGCCGGACACGTCCATGCCCAGATCGCGGGCGATGCCGATGTGCTGCTTCGAAACGTCCGCCTCGGTGCAGTGGGTGGCGACGCGGACCGAGCGCACGCCGATGTCGTAGGCGCGGCGCAGTTCTTCCACGGTGCCGAGGCCGGGCAGGATCAGCGTGGTGAGCACGCTGTTTTCCAGCACATCGGCCACGGCTTCCAGCCATTCCCAGTCCGTATGCGCGCCGAAGCCGTAGTTGAAGCTGGTGCCGCTGAGGCCGTCGCCATGCGCCACCTCGATCGCGTCGACGCCCGCCTTGTCGAGCGCGGAGGCGATCGCGCGCACGTGGTCGATGCCGTACATGTGGCGGATGGCGTGCATCCCGTCACGCAGCGTCACGTCCTGGATGTAGAGCTTTTCGCCCGCATCGACGTTGAACTTGCCCATTGTCGTAAACTCCTGCGGATCAGGCCGGGGTCGCGGCGGCCATGCGGCGTTCGGCGAGAAGTTCGCCGGTGGCCTTGGCGGCGGCGGTCATGATGTCGAGATTGCCGGAATAGCTGGGCAGGTAATCGCCTGCGCCTTCCACTTCGAGCAGGATCATCGTCTTGATCCCGGTGAACACGCCCATGCCGGGGATTTTCAGCGGATTGTTGTCGCCGAAGCGTTCGAATTGCACTTCCTGCTTCAGCCGGTAGCCGGGCACGTATTTCTGCACTTCGGCCACCATGTCCTGCACCGATTGGCGGATGGCGTCCTCGTCCCCGCCTTCGGACAGGGTGAAGACGGTGTCGCGCATGATCATCGGTGGTTCGGCTGGGTTCAGGATGATGATCGCCTTGCCCTTGGTGGCGCCGCCCACGGCTTCGATCGCGCGGGAAGTGGTGCGGGTGAACTCGTCGATATTGGCGCGCGTGCCCGGCCCGGCGGAGCGGGAGGAGACCGATGCGACGATTTCCGCATAGTGCACTTTGCCCACGCGGCTGACGGCGGCGACCATCGGGATCGTCGCCTGCCCGCCGCAAGTCACCATGTTGACGTTCGGCGCGTCCAGATTGGCCCGCATGTTGACCGGCGGCACGATGAACGGCCCGATGGCGGCGGGCGTCAGGTCCACCACCTGGATGCCGTCGGCGCGCAGCGCCTCGTCATGCACTTTGTGGGCGTAGGCGCTGGTTGCGTCGAAGGCGATGCCGATTTCGGGATAGCAAGGCAGCTTCTTCAGCCCCTCTATCCCCTCGTGCGTGGTGGCGATGCCGTGCTGGCGGGCCATGGCAAGGCCTTCCGAAGCGGCATCGATGCCGACCACGGCGGCGAGTTCCATGTTCTGGGGGTACTTGATCATCTTCATCATCAGGTCGGTGCCGATATTGCCCGAGCCGATGATGGCGGCCTTCACGCGTGCCATGGTTCCGGTATCCTTACACAAAGCGGGTAATTCTCAAACAAATCGAGCCTGGCAGCGGCCGATGGCCTGGCCGCCCGCCGCGGGGTTCCTGTCGGAGAGGATCATTTCGAAGCTGTCGCCCTTCACTGCGGGGGCGAGGGGGACGAGCGATCCGGACAGGATCACGTCGCCCGCATCCAGCGTGACGCCGTAAGCGCCCAGCGTATTGGCCAGCCAGGCCACCGCCTGCGCAGGATCGCCCTGCACGGCATGGCCATAGCCTTCCGAAAGCGGCTCCCCGTTCTTGGTGACGGCCACGTGCAGGCCCGGCAGATCGAACGCGCGCGGATCGAGCCGCTCCTTGCCCAGCACGTAGACGCCGCAGGAGGCATTGTCGGACACGGTATCGACGATGCCGATCTTCCAGTCGGTAATGCGGCTGTCGACGATCTCGAAACAGGGGGCCACGCTCTCGGTTGCCGCCAAGACTTGTTCGGCGGTGACGCCGGGGCCGGAGAGGCCCTCCCTCAGAATGAAGGCGATCTCCGCTTCCGCGCGCGGGGCGATCAGCGCCTTGGCGTCCACATCGATATCGCCTTCGACATGCATCCAGTCGGTCAGGAAGCCGAAGTCCGGCTGGTGCACGCCCAGCATGTCCTGCACGGCCTTGCTGGTGACGCCGATCTTCTTGCCGACGACCTTTTCGCCGTCGGCCAGCCTCCGCCTCAGGAAATCGAGGCTGATGGCATAGGCATCGTCCACCGTCAGCGCCGGATCGCGCGCGATCAGCGGGGAGAGCGTGCGGCGTTCACGCAGGGCTTCATAGAGTTCCTGCCCGTGGCGTGTCGCGGCCGTCATCGCAGGAACTCCACGACATAGCGGTTGAACTCCGCCGCGCGCTCCACCTGCACCCAGTGGCCGGTGTGGGCGAACGTGATCGCGCGCACGTTCGGGCAGCGTTCGAGGAAGAGGCGGGCATGGCTTTCCGGGCAGAACTCATCGTTCAGGCCCCAGAGCACGAAGACCGGCTGCGAAATCTTGCCGAGATGCGGGCTGAGGTCGGGCGTGCGCATCCGCACGATCACGTCCTTGGGCTGGGTGCGGGCCACTTCGAAGCGTTCGGCCACCAGTTCCTCGGTAATGAGGTGGTGGGCTTCGGCGTGGAGCAGGTTGCCGATCAGGCGGCGCTGCTCGTCCAGATTGAAGTCCGGCCCGCCGAAGTTGGAGACCATCTTGGCGATGCCGGGCATCACGAAATAGGCTTCCCGCTCGGCAACGCAGCCGGGGGCCATCAGCACCAGCTTCTCGGCAAAGGCGGGATGGTCCAGCGTCATCTGCAGGGCGATGCCCCCGCCCAGCGAATTGCCCACCAGCACCGCGCGCTCGATGCCGTGCGCCACCAGCGCCTCATGCAGCGTGTCGGTGAACAGCTGCAGCGTGTAGTCGATCCCCTCCGGCTTGGATGAGGCGCCATAGCCGATCAGGTCGGGCAGGATCACGCGGAAGCCAGCCGCCACGAAGGCGTCGATATTGCCGCGGAAGTTGGATCCGCCTGACGCGCCCGGGCCGCTGCCGTGGATGAACACCACGGCGGGGCCTTCGCCTGCCTCCTGGATCTGGATTTCGTGGCCGCCGCTTACGCGGTGACGGGCCGTTTTCAACCTGGCCATCGTGCCGGCTCCCCTCAAAGGAACGTGAAAGTGGGCGCCTGACCCAGCATCCCGCCGACGAAATCGGTCGTGCGGTTGTTCGGATCGTTGGCGACGTGGGCGCGGCCGGCGTGGAGATCGAGCCAGGGCTGGATGATCTCGCTGGACATATAGACCGCGCGGCCACCCAGCAGCTTCACCATGTCGTCCACCAGTTCGGCCATGCGCCGCACGACCGAGGAGGAGTTGTAGGCGTAGCGGGTGCGCTTCTCCATCGGGATCGCTTCGCCGCGCTGCGCGTGGCCCATCAGGTCCTCGAACGTCAGGCGCAGGGTCTGTTCCATCTCGGTCACTTCCGCTTCGGCGCGGGAGATCGCGGCGAGCAGGAAGGGATCGTGCTTGGATGCCTTGCCGGTGTTGGTGGAAACGCGGCTCTGCGCGATGTCCATCGCCGCATTGATCGCCGCGCGCGCGCCGCCGAAGGCCGCGGTGGAGACGGAGCGGGTGAAGACCTGCGCCCAGGGCAGCGTGTAGAGCGGCCCTGGATTGGTTTCCTGACCGGGGTTGGCGCAAAGGAACCCGTCCATCGCGCGGTGCGTGCGGTATTCGGGCACGAAGACATCGTCGACGATCACGTCATGGCTGCCGGTGCCCTGCAGGCCGAAGACGTGCCAGGCGTCGGTATCGATAGTGTAGTCGCTGCGCGGCAGCAGGAACGCGCGCATGTCCGGCGCGCCGCCCGGCTCGCTCGGCGGCACCAGCGCGCCCAGGATCACCCATTGGCAGTGAACCGATCCGGTGGAGAAGCCCCAGCGGCCCGACAGGCGGAAGCCGCCATCCACCGGCGTGACCTTGCCCACCGGCTGATAGCTGGACGAAGCGAGGGCGGAAGTGTCCTCCCCCCAGATCTCGACCTGCGCCTCTTCGTGGAACAGCGCGATTTCGTAAGGGTGGCATCCGACCACGCCGTACATCCAGCCGGTGGACATGCAGCCTTCGGCCAGAGTCTTCTGCACATCGAAGAAGACATTGGGGTGCATTTCATAACCGCCCCAACGGCGCGGTTGCAGGATGCGGAAGAACCCGGCTTCTTGAAGCTCGGCAATCGTTTCTGCCGGAACGTCGCGCTCTGCGACGCAGCGGCGGGCGCGTTCCTTTAACGTGGGCACCATGGCGCGTGCACGGGCAACCAGATCCTCGGGACTGGGCACGGCGGCGTCGGACGGCGCGGAGGCTGCGCTGGCCATCTTTGCGATCTCTCCCTTCATTCGAATCAATTTACGCCCTTTGGCGCTACATTCGTAATTTGAAATAGCACTCGATACGCAAATCGTCAATTGAAAACCCATTCCGCTTTCGATATTGCCAAATTCGAATCTGATGCAGGAACGAATCCTGCAATCGGACAATGAAGGGAGAGAGGCCCCGTGAAGGGCAGGCAAGAGATCGATCTTTCCGGGCGCGTGGCGATCGTCACTGGCGGTACGCGCGGCCTTGGGCTGGCGATGGCACGGATGCTGGCGGATAGCGGCGCGCACGTTGTGGTCTGCGGTCGCAATCAGCCCGACGCGCTGCCTGCCGAGCTGGAGTTCCGCGCTGCCGACATTCGCGAGGCAGATCAGGCGCGCGCGCTGGTGGAAGGCGTGGTCGCCGATCACGGGCGACTCGATATTCTGGTGAACAACGCCGGCGGATCGCCGCAGGCCGATGCCGCCACTGCCAGCCCGCGCTTCTTCGATGCCATCGTTCGGCTGAACCTGCACGCCGCCATGTACGTGGCGCAGGCCGCGCATGCGCCGATGCGTGCGGTGGGCGGCGGCAGCGTGGTCAATATCGCCAGCGTTTCGGGCATTCGCCCGTCGCCGCAGACGGCCGCCTACGGCGCGGCCAAGGCGGGCCTGCTCAACCTGACGCAGAGCCTTGCCCAGGAATGGGGCCCGGACGGCATCCGCGTGAACGCGGTGATCGTCGGCCTGATGCAGACCGAAACGACCGACGCGACTTACGGCGGTGCCGAAGCGCAAGCGGCGGTCGGCAATTCGCTGCCGCTGCGCCGGATGGGGCGCGGCGAGGATATCGCCGGCGCGGTTCTCTGGCTCTGCTCCGATCTGGCGAGCTGGGTGAGCGGCGCCCGCATCAACGTCGATGGGGGCGGCGAGCGGCCGTACTTCCTCGACCTCGTGAAAGGAAACTGACAGCCATGGGTATCAAGGCGCTCGGTTACGTAGTGATCGAAACGGCCAAGCCCGCCGAATGGGATGCCTTCCTGGCCGACATCGTGGGAACGATGCGGGCAGGCGGCGGTGAGGGTGTTGCCCTCTACCGGATCGACGATCGTCCGTTCCGCTTCCGCATCGAAACCGGGGACAAGGAACACTTCCGCGCCGCCGCCTACGAAGTGGGCGATGCGCAGGAACTGGCCGAAGTTCGCGAAAAGGTGGCGGCAGCCGGCCGTCCCGTCGCGGCGGGCACTGCCGACGAAGCGCGCGAGCGCGGCGTTGCCGCCTTCTTCCGCACCAGCGATCCGGCGGGCAACGGTCTGGAATTCTTCCACGGCGACGTGCGAGACGATGTCGCCTTCGTCTCGCCCGCGGGCGTGAGCGGTTTCGTCACCGGCGACATGGGCATGGGCCACGCGGTTTTCGCCGCGCCGAACTTCACCGAATGCCACGAATTCTATCGCAGCATCGGTTTCCACGACACCGACATTCCGCGCTTCCACTTCAGCGACGCGGCGGACGATCCGGGCATGGGCTTTGCCTTCATGCACGCGGACAACGGCCGCCACCACTCGGTCGCGCTGGGCGAGATGCCGATGCCGCCTTCGGGCTGCGTCCACCTCATGCTCGAAATGAAGGCGCAGGCGGACGTGGGCAAGTGCAACGACCGGATGCGGCTGGCCAAAGTGCCCGAAAGCGCCTCCATCGGCCGCCACGTCAACGATCAGACCTTCGGCTTCTACATGCAGTGCCCCGGCGGCTTCGATTTCGAGATCGGCGCCGATCCGCTGGTGATCGACCCCGCCAGCTGGGAGCCGACCGCACATCTCGTCCCCAGTGAATGGGGGCATGTCTGGGCCTGGCAGAAGGCTCTTGAGGAACAGGGAAAGGGGGCATGATGCTCGACAAGCGCATGAGCGCGGCGGAAATCGTCGCGCAGATAAAGGACGGTATGACCGTCGGGATCGCCGGCTGGGGGCCGCGCCGCAAGCCGATGGCGCTGGTGCGCGAACTGCTGCGTTCGGACGTCAAGGACCTCACCGTGGTCGCCTATGGCGGCGCCGATGTCGGCATGCTCTGCGCGGCGGGGAAGGTCAGGAAGCTGGTCTTCGCCTTCGTCTCGCTCGACGCGATCCCGCTGGAACCGTGGTTCCGCAAGAGCCGCGAAAGCGGCGCGCTCGAAGTGCTCGAACTGGATGAAGGCATGTTCCAGTGGGGCCTGAAGGCCGCCGCGTTCGGACTGCCGTTCCTGCCCACCCGCGTCGGCCTCGGCACCGATCTGGCCGCGCTGGGCGGGCTGAAGACGGTGCAGAGCCCCTATGACGATGGCGAGACGCTGATCGCGATGCCCGCGCTGAAGCTCGATGTCGCGTTGCTTCACGTCAACCGCAGCGACTGGCGCGGCAACGTGCAGGTCTTCGGGCCGGATTCCTACTATGACGAGTGGTTCGCCAAGGCGGCCGCAAAGACCTTCGTTTCGTGCGAGGAACTGGTCGACCGGATGGAGGACCATTACCCCGAGCAGGCGCAGGACAACCTGTTCGAACGCTGCTTCGTCAGCGGCGTGATCGAAATGCCGGGCGGCGCGCATCCCAGTTCGATGCCCCCGCACTACGGCTGGGACATGAAGGCGTTCAAGGCCTACGCCGCCGCCGCAAAAGATCCGGGCGACTGGGCTGCGGTGCAGGACCGTTTCGTCGGCGTGAACGAGGCCGACTATCTCAACAGCATTGGCGGAAAGGAGGCGGTGGCGGCTCTCCCGCTCCCGATATTCTGATGACCCAGGTAACGACGATCAACACGATCACACTGGCAGAACTCTGCATTTTCGCGGCCTCAGAGGCTTTCCGGGGCAATGGCGAAGTGATCGCCACCGGCGTCGGCCCGGTGCCGCGCCTTGCCGCCGGGCTCGCCAAGCTGACGCACAGCCCCGAACTGATGATGACCGATGGCGAGGCCTATCTGGTGGAGCAGCCGGTGCCGATCGGCCCGCGCGCCTATGACGATCGCAAGCCGGCGGGCTACCTGCCGTTCTCGCGCTTCTTCGACAGCGCGGTGTGGACCGGCCGCCGCCACGCGATGGTGACGCCGACGCAGCTGGACCGCTTCGGCCAGATCAACCTCTCGTACATGGGCGGCACTTATCGCCAGCCCAAGACGCAGATGCTGGGCGTGCGCGGCTTTCCGGGCAACACGATCTACCACGCCAATTCGTTCTTCTTCCCCGCGCATGGCCCCCGCGTCTTCGTGCCGGGCGAAGTCGATATGATCTCCGGCGTCGGGTACAATCCGGCCAAGCGCGTGGCGGGCGGCAATTACTCCGGCGTGGACCTCAAGAGCATCGTCACCAACCTTTGCGTGATGGACTTCGGGGGCACGGATAACGCGATCCGCGTCGTCTCGCTGCACCCCGGCGTCACGTTCGAGGAGGTGCAGGAGGCGACCGGCTTCGCGCTTGAAAAGGCGCCCGAAATCACCGTGACGCCGCTGCCCGGTGCAGAGGCGCTGGCGGTGATCGCCGCGCTCGATCCGCACGACATCCGCGCCACCGTCATCAAGGACAACCCGCCGGCCGTCAGGGCCTGAGCGGGATCGGGAGAGGCATCATGAGCGACGATCTGGTCGAACCGAAAAAGGTCGAGATCACGTACGAGACCGACAGCCCCGTACTTTACGAGGTGGATGGAGCGGTCGCCTGGGTGACGCTCAACCGGCCGGACTTCAACAACGCGCAGAACGGCCAGATGACGTATGCGCTGGACGATGCCTTCAACCGCGCCGTGCAGGACGATGCGGTGAAGGTCATCGTGCTGGCGGGCAACGGCAAGCACTTCTCAGCCGGGCACGACATCGGCACGCCGGGGCGCGATCTCCACAAGGCGTTCGACAACCGGCTGATGGTGCCGGGCCACGTCAACAAGCCGGCGGCGGAGCTGCTCTATACGCGCGAGCAGGAGCAGTATCTGGGCATGTGCCGCCGCTGGCGCGACATTCCCAAGCCCACCGTGGCCATGGTGCAGGGCGCCTGCATCGCCGGCGGGCTGATGCTGGCCTGGGTCTGCGACCTGATCGTCGCTTCGGAAGACGCGTTCTTTCAGGACCCGGTCAACCGCATGGGCATTCCCGGCGTCGAATACTTCGCCCACGCCTTCGAACTGCCGCCGCGCGTCGCCAAGGAATTCCTGCTGCTGGGCGAGCGGATGAGCGCGCAGCGTGCCGAACAGTTCGGCATGGTCAACAAGATCGTCCCGCGTGAGAAACTGCGCGAGGAAGCGGCGGCAATGGCCGCGAAACTGGCCGCGCAGCCGCGCCTGGGCAACTGGCTGACCAAGCAGGCGGTCAACCATGTCGAGGAACTGCGCGGCAAGCGCACGGCGATGGATGCGGTGTTCCACATGCACCACTTCGCCCATGCTCAGAACGATCTGGTGCAGGGCAATTCCATCGCCGGCCTCGACGGCCGCGCCATGGCCGCGGCGAACAAGAAGCAGGCGGGAGAGGGCGAATGACAGACCCTCTCCGCACCATCCTTGTCGAGCGGCTGGGCTGCAAGGTGCCGGTGATCCAGACCGCGATGGGCTGGGTGGCCGAACCCTCGCTGGTCATCGCCAGTTCGAATGCCGGGGCCTTCGGCTTTCTGGGCGCGGCGGTGATGACGCCGGACGAGGCGCGGGCGAAGCTGCTGGAAGTCCGCCGCGGCACCGATCGGCCTTTCGGCGTCAACTTCCACAGCTTCCAGCCCGGCGCGGACAAGATCGTCGAGCTGATCCTGGAGAACCGCGAACAAGTGCGCGCCGTCTCCTTCGGGCGCGGTCCGAATGCGAAGATGATCGGCGCGTTCAAGGATGCCGGCATCCTCTGCATCCCCACAGTGGGCGCGCTGAAGCACGCGCAGAAGATGGTCGAACTGGGCGTGGACATGGTCAACGTGCAGGGCGGCGAGGGCGGCGGGCACACCGGATCGGTGCCGACCACGGTGCTGCTGCCGCAAGTGCTGGACGCCGTGCAGGTGCCGGTGATCGCCAGCGGCGGCTTTGCCGACGGGCGCGGGCTGGTGGCGGCATTGGCTTACGGTGCGGTGGGCATCGCCATGGGCACGCGCTTCCTGCTGACGCAGGAAAGCCCGGTGCCGGACAGCGCCAAGGCCGCCTACCTCGCGGCCTCCACCGACGGCATCGTCGTCACCACCAAGCTGGACGGCATCCCCCAGCGCATGGTGCGCACGCGGCTGATGGACCGGATCGAGAAGTCCGGACCGCTGGCCATGTGGCTGCGCGCGCTGGAGGCGGGCCGTGCGATGAAGCGCCAGACCGGCGCATCGTGGGGCGATTTCATCGGCAGTGCGCGCGGCATGACCGCGCACGGCGCGATGCCGCTGAAACAGGCGATGATGGCCGCCACCATGCCGATGCTGATCCAGAAGGCGATGGTGGAAGGCGATATCGAGAACGGCGTGATGGCCACCGGCGTCGTCGGCGGGCGCATCCGCGAAGTGCCGAGCTGCCAGCAGCTTGTCGACAGCATCATGGCCGAGGCGCGCGAAAGGCTCGCCGCGCTCGGCGTACCCGCGGCCGCACCCGTTACGGCCTGAACGGAAGAGGACACCCCATGCCGATTACTTGCACCATTCAGGACCGGATCGCCGAAATCGTCTTCGACGTGGCGCCGGTCAACGCCTTCGACAGCGAAACCTGGAACAGCCTGCCCGCGATCGTCAACGAAGCGGCGCGCAATCCCGAAGTGCACTGCGTGCTGATCCGCGCGGAAGGGCGCGGCTTCTGCGGCGGCGTGGACATCAAGGAGATGCAGGCCCATCCCGAACGCATCCCGCTGCTCAATCGCGGCAACTACCTGACCTTCAAGGCCATCCACGAGGCGGAAGTGCCGGTGGTGGTTGCCGTGCACAAGTTCGTGATCGGTGGCGGCATCGGCATCTGCGGCGCATCGGACACGATCATCGCGGCGGACGACGCCTATTTCTCGCTGCCGGAGATCGATCGCGGCGCGATGGGCGGCGCCAGCCACATGTCGCGCATGCTGCCGCTGCACAAAGTGCGTGCGGCCTTCTTCACCGGCGGCAATATCCCGGCGCAGGAAGCCTATCGCCTTGGCGCGGTGGAGATGGTGGTCCCCCGCGATCAACTGGAGACCGAGGCCCGCGCCTTCGCCGCGCGCATCGCCGGCAAGTCCCGCAAGGCGCTGGTGATCGCCAAGGAAGCGCTGAACGGGCTGGAAGCGCGCGATGTCGATCGCGGCTACCGCTGGGAACAGGGCTTCACGCTCGAAATGTACATGCATGAGGATAGCCAGAAATCGCGCGATGCCTTCGTCGAAACCGGCAAGGCGGCCTCGTTCTGATGGACCTGTCCTACACTCCCGAACAGCAGGCCTTCCGCGCCGAAGTGCGCGCATGGCTTGAGGCGCACGTGCCGGCCGAGCCGCTGGAGCACTTCGACGCCACGCGCGAAGGGTTCGAAGCGCACCGCGAATGGGAACGCACGCTGAAATCCGGCGACTGGGGCATGGTCACCTGGCCCAAGGAATACGGCGGGCGCGGGCTGGACCTGATCGAATGGCTGATCTTCGAGGAGGAATACTACCGCGCCGGCGCGCCCGGCCGGGTCAACCAGAACGGCATCTTCCTGCTGGGCCCCACCCTGATCGAGTTCGGCACGCCCGAACAGAAGCAACGCTTCCTGCCGCCGATGGCATCGGGTGAGGAGATCTGGGCGCAGGCCTGGTCCGAACCGCAGGCGGGGTCCGACCTTGCCGGCGTGCGCGCGACGGCCGTGCGGGACGGCGACGACTATGTGCTGAACGGCCACAAGATCTGGTCCAGCCGCGCGGTCTTTGCCGACTGGGCCTTCGGCCTGTTCCGCGAACCGGGGAGCGAACGGCACAAGGGGATGAGCCTGATCTTCTTCCCCCTCGATGCGCCGGGCGTCACCGTCAATGCGATCCGCAAGATCAACGGCCATGTCGGCTTTGCCGAAATCTTCCTGGAGGACGTGCGCGTTCCCGCCTTCAACCGGCTGGGGGATGAAGGGCAGGGGTGGCATATATGCATGGCGACCGCCGGGTTCGAACGCGGGCTGATGCTGCGCAGCCCGGCACGCTATCAGGTCGCCGCCGCCGCGCTGGCCGGGCTGTGGCAGGACCACAAGCAGGATGCCGATCCGGTTCTGGAAGCCGATGTCGTGCGCGCCTTCATGAATGCCGATGCCTATGCGCTGTCGATCTACCAGACCGCATCGCGCCTGATGGCGGGCGCGAAGATCGGGCCTGAGGCATCGACCAACAAGATCTTCTGGTCGGAACTGGACATCCACCTGCACCAGACCGCGCTGTCGATCCTCGGCCCTGAGGCCGAACTGGTCGTCCAGCCGGGCGAGCATGACTGGCTGGACGATTACATCTTCGCCCTGGCCGGGCCGATCTACGCCGGATCGAACGAGATCCAGCGCAACATCATTGCCGAGCGCATGCTCGGCCTGCCGCGCTGAGGGAGGGCACGGCCATGGACTTCACCCTGAGCGACGAACAGCAGATGTTCGCCGAAACCGCGCGCACCCTGCTGGGCGATACCTGCACGCCCGACCACTGGCGCAAGATGATGGAGCGCGGGGACAATACCGATCCCGAACGCTGGGCGGCGATCGTCGAGAACGGCTTCACCTTGGTTCTGCTGCCGGAAAAGGCGGGCGGCATGGGCCTTGGCGAACTGGACTTCGCTTTGATTGCCGAGGAAGCGGGCTACGTCGCGCTACCCGAACCGCTGATCGAAAGCGCGGGTGTGGCGGTGCCGATGCTGGCGGCACTGGCGCCCGAGCATGCATTGCTGGCCGATCCGGAGGCGACCATTGCCGTGGCCCATCCGCTCAATCCGGTGGTGGCCGATGCGGACCGCGCTGCCGCGATCCTGCTGGAGCGTGACGGCCATGCCTTCCTGGCGCGGGCCGATCAGGCGCGCCTGACGCCGGTCGAAACCATCGATCCGCTGCGCCGCCTGTTCCGTGTGGAATGGGATGCGGACAATGCGGAAGACCTTGGTCTTGCCGACTGGGATCTCGCGCTGGACCGGGCGGCGCTGTTCGCCGCCGCGCAGGGCCTTGGCCTTGCCCAGCGCGCGGTCGACATGGCGGTGGAATACGCGAAGGAGCGCCAACAGTTCGGCAAGCCGATCGGCTCCTATCAGGCGGTGAAGCATCACCTTGCCTCCGCACAAGTCGCCATCGAATTCGCGCGGCCGGTGGTGCGGGCTGCCGCGGCAGAGATCGGCCACCGCGACGTGCAGGCGCGATCGCGCGTCAGCCATGCCAAGATCGCCGCGCTGGAAGCGGCGGACAAGGCGACCCGCGCTTCGATCCAGGTGCACGGCGCCATGGGCTATTCCTGGGAAGTCGACGCGCACTTGTTCCTCAAGCGCACGCTGGCGCTGACCCAAAGCTGGGGCACGCCCGCCTTCCACCGCGCGCGCATCGCCGCCCGCCTGTTCACCCAGCCGGCCGGCCCCGACCAGACTTTCGCCCGCGAAACCCATGCCGCTGCGGCCACCAGAGAGATCATCCATGCCTGAAGCCTATATCGTCGACGCCGTCCGCTCGCCCGTGGGCCGCAAGAAAGGCAGCCTTGCCCATGTCCACCCCGCCGATCTGGGCGCCCATCCGATCAAGGCGCTGGTCGATAGCACCGGCATCGATGCGGCCCTCGTCGACGATGTCGTCTGGGGGTGCTGCGACACCATTGGCCCGCAAGCCGGCGATATCGGCCGCACCGCCTGGCTGGTGGCGGGAATGCCCGAGCATGTTCCGGGCGTGACCATCGACCGCCAGTGCGGATCCTCCCAGCAGGCCGTTCATTTCGCCGCGCAGGGGGTGATGTCCGGCACGCAGGATCTTGTCGTCGCGGGCGGCAGTCAAGCGATGAACGCCATCCCGATCTCTGCCGCTATGTTTGCGGGCGCCGCCTATGGCTTCGACAGCCCGTTTCAGGGCTCGAAGGGCTGGGACGCGCGCTATGGCGATGAGGAGGTCAACCAGATCCGCTCGGCCGAGATGATCGCCGAAAAGTGGGGCATCTCGCGCGCGGCGATGGAGGAATTCAGCCTCGCCAGCCACCAGCGCGCGCAGGCGGCCTGGGATGCGGGCTGGTTCGATGCCGAAGTTTCCCCGTTCGAGGGATTGGTGAGGGACGAGACGATCCGCGCCGGCACTACGCTGGAAGGGCTCGCCGCGCTCAACCCGGTGCGGGAGGGCGGGGCGATCACGGCGGGCGTTGCCAGCCAGAACTGCGATGCCGCTGCCGCCATGCTGATCGCCGGCGAACGCGCGGTGAAGGAGCATGGCTTGAAGCCCCGCGCGCGCATCCATCACATTTCGGTCCGCGCCGCGAACCCGGTGTGGATGCTGACCGGCCCGATCCCCGCGACGCAGCACGCGCTCGCCAAGGCGGGCATGCGGGTGGAGGACATCGACCTGTTCGAATGCAACGAGGCGTTCGCCTCGATCCCGCTCGCGTGGATGAAGGAACTGAACATCCCGCACGAAAAGGTGAACGTGCAGGGCGGCGCAATCGCGCTGGGCCACCCCATCGGTGCGACCGGCGTGCGGCTGATGACGACGCTGCTGGGCGCGCTGGAGCGCACGGGCGGCCGCTATGGCCTGCAGACCATGTGCGAAGGCGGCGGGCAGGCCAACGTCACCATTATCGAGCGGCTCTGACGATGCCCTGCTACGCCTATCAGGGGATCGTGCCGGTCGTCGATCCGACCAGCTACGTCCACCCGCTGGCCTCGCTGATCGGGGATGTGATCGTCGGCCCCGGCTGCTTCATCGCGCCGGGCGCCTCGCTGCGCGGCGATTTCGGGCGCATCGTGGTGGAGGGTGACAGCTCGATCCAGGACAGCGTCACCGTCCACGCCAATTCCAACCGGGACACGGTGATCCGCCGGGGCGCGACCATCGCGCACGGGGCGATCATCCACGGCTGCGAAATCGGCGAGAACAGCCTGATCGGCATGAACGCGGTGGTGCTGGACGATGCCGTGATCGGCCCGGAAAACCTCGTCGCCGCGCTGGCGCTGGTGAAGTCCGAAACGCAAACGCCGCCGCGCAGCCTTGTCGCCGGAAACCCTGCCAAAGTGGTGCGCAGCTTCGAACCGCATCAGGTGACATGGCGCAACGACGGGCAGGGCGAATACCAGCGCCTTGCGCGAGAAGCGCTGACCGGCATCGTCGAAGCAACGCCGCTGCCGGCCCCCGAACCCGACCGCCGCCGACTGGCGTCGGAAGCCATTGCCGTGCGCCTGTCCGGCCGCACCGCCGCCGCGCGCGAAGCCCGCGCGGCCCAAACCATCGAACAGGAGTGACTTTCGTGGGAATCTGCGACAACCGTACCGTCATCATCACCGGCGCCGCGCGCGGGTTGGGCCGGGCTTACGCACTCGCCTTCGCGGCCGAAGGGGCCAACGTCGTCGTCAACGACATCGGCACGTCGCTGGGCGGTGACGGGCGCGATACCAGCGCCGCCGACGGCGTGGTGGAGGAAATTCGCGCCGCCGGCGGCAAGGCCGTGGCCAATTACGAGGACATTACCGACTGGAACGCCGCTCAGCGCATCGTAGGTGCCGCTCTGGACGCTTTCGGTGACCTTCACGTCGTGGTCAACAATGCCGGGATCGTGCGCGATCGCATGTTCGTTTCGGCCACGCTGGAAGAGTGGGATGCGACCATGCACGTCCACTTGCGCGGCCATTTCTGCCTCTCTCGCCACGCGGTGGACTACTGGCGCGGGCAGCAGAAGGCGGGCAAGCCGGTGGACGCGCGGATCATCAATACTTCCTCCGGCGCGGGGCTACAGGGCTCCATCGCGCAGGCCGCCTACTCGACCGCGAAGGGCGGGATTGCCGCGCTGACCTTGGTGCAGGCCGCCGAACTCGGCCGCTATGGCATCACCGCCAATGCCCTGGCCCCTTCGGCCCGCACGCGCATGACGGAGCAGGCCTTTGCCGACAAGATGGCAACGCAGGAAGCCGCGTTCGACGTGATGGACCCGGCCAATGTCGCCGCCACCGTAGTCTGGCTGGGATCGGGTGAAAGCGCCCATGTCACCGGCTGCGTCTTCGAACTGGAAGGCGGCAAGATCATGCTGGAGCAGGGCTGGCGCGAAGGGCCGTTCGTCGATCAGGCGGCGCGCTGGCAGCCCGCCGAAGTCGGCGCGCAAGTCGAGCGGCTGCTGGCCGAGCGCGCCACGCCGCGCAAGGTCTGGGGCACGGCCTGAGGGAGACGGCGCGATGGAATTCGCCCTGACCGACGAACAGGTGATGATCGCGGATACGGTCCGCGCCTTCTTCGCCGAGAACGCCACCAGCGAGCGCACCCGCGCGGCGATGGAAGGTACGGGGATCGACCGCGATCTCTGGGCCGCCTTTGCCGGCGAACTCGGCCTTGCGGGGATAGGCATCCCGGAGGACTTCGGCGGTGCCGGCCTTGGCATGGTGGAACTGGCGGTGGTTGCAGAGGCGGCCGGCGCGCAAGTTGCCGCCGTGCCGTTGCTGGGCCATGCGATGCTGGCGGAGGCACTGGTGCGCGGCGGCACGCAGGCGCAGAAGGAGCAATGGCTGCCCCGCCTTGCCAGTGGCGAGGCGATCGCGACCGCCGCCTGGAACGCGGCTTTTGAGGTGAACGACGGCGCGGTCAGCGGCACGATTGCCCATCTGCCGCACGGTGCGATTGCCGACGTTCTGCTGCTTCATGCGGCCGGGCAGGTCTGGCTGGTCGATCTGGCGGGTGAGGGTGTGCGCCGCACGGCCCATGTCACCATGGATCAGACCCGTCCGCTGGCGACCGTCACGCTGGATTGCACGCCGGCCGAAGTGCTGGAAAACGGCGCGGCGGCCATCGATGGCCTGCACGCGGGGGGCTGGATCTGCCTTGCCGCCGAAGCGCTGGGCGGCGCGCAGGCCAGTCTCGACCGCACGGTCGAGTATGCAAAGGAGCGCGTGCAGTTCGGCCGCCCGATCGGATCGTTCCAAGCCTACAAGCACCGGCTGGCCGACATGATGGTGGAGATCGAGCAGGCCCGATCCGCCGTCTATTGGGCTGCCTGCGCGGTGGATGAACAGGCGGAAGAGGCCGCGCTGGCGCTTCACGCCGCCAAGGCGTTCTGCGCAGATACCTATCGCATGTGCGCGGGCAACATGATCCAGCTTCACGGCGGGATCGGCTTCACCTGGGAGCACGACGCCCACCTCTTCTTCAAGCGCGCCCGCTCGATCGCGACGCTCTATGGCGACAGCCAGTGGCACCGTGAGCAAGTGGCACACCTCGTCATGGGAGACCCGGCATGAAACTGGGCTTTTCGAAGGCGGACGAGGCCTTCCGCAGCCAATGCGCCGCATGGCTGCAGGCGCAGATGGCCGGGCCTTTTGCCGATATTCGCGGCATCCCCAATCTGGTCTCGAAGATCGAGCGCCGACGGGAGTGGGAACAGGAACTGGCCGCGCACAAATGGTCGTGTATCGGCTGGCCTGAACAATGGGGCGGACGCGGCGCGACCTTGGCGCAGCAGGTGATCTTTGCCGAGGAATATGCCCGCGCCGGGGCGCCGGGCCGGATCAACCACATCGGTGTCGAACTCGCCGGGCCGACCATTCTTGCTTTCGGGACCGAGGAGCAAAAGGCGCGCTTCCTTCCCGGTATCGCGGCGGGAACCGCGATCTGGTGCCAGGGCTATTCGGAACCCAATGCCGGGTCCGACCTTGCCAACGTGCGTACCAAGGCGCGGCTGGAAGGGGACGAATGGGTGGTCAACGGCCAGAAGGTCTGGACCAGCCTTGCCCACTTTTCCGACTGGATCTTCGTCATCGCCCGCAGTCAGGAAGGCTCCAAGGGCCCCAAGGGGCTGACCTTCCTGATGATGGAGATGGACCAGCCCGGCATCGAGGTTCGCCCGATCCGCCAGATGAACGGAGAGGCGGAGTTCAACGAGACGTTCCTGACCGATGCGCGCTGCCCGGCGGACAGCCTGATCGGTACCCCCGGCGATGGCTGGCGGGTGGCCATGGGGCTGCTCGCTTTCGAACGCGGGGTTTCGACGCTGGCCCAGCAGATGGGCTTCCGCAACGAGTTGGACGGCATCATCGCTGCCGCCCGCGCCAATGGGAAGGACCGCGATCCGGTGATCCGCCAGCGCGTGGCGGAGGCGGAGATCGGCCTGCGTCTGATGCGCTACGGCGCGCTGCGGATGCTGTCCAACGCCGATCATTCCGCCATCGACGGTGCCGCGCTCACGTACAAGATCCAGTGGGCGACATGGCGCCGCAATCTGGGCGAACTGGCCATGGACGTGCTGGGGCAGGACGGCGAGATCGCGCCGGGCGCCGAGTACGAATGGCCGATGCTGCCCAACCTGTTTCTCTTCAGCCGTTCCGACACGATCTACGGCGGCACCAACCAGATCCAGCGCAACCTGATTGCCGAGCGTGGCCTCGGCTTGCCCAAAGAACCCAGAGGTGACCTGTGACCGTTCCCGTACCCGCCTATCCCACCCCCCTCGGCCTTCTGAAGAACCGCAGCGTGGTGGTTACCGCCGCCGCCGGCACCGGTATCGGCTTCGCCGTCGCCAAGCGTGCGGCCGAAGAAGGCGCGCGCCTGCTGATCAGCGATTTCCATGAACGCCGCCTGGGTGAAGCGGCCGATCGCATCGCTGCCGAAGTGGGCTGCGCGCGGCCGGAAACCTTCGTTTGCGACGTGACGGTCGAGGATCAGGTGCAGGCGCTGCGCGATGCGGCGGTGGCCCGCCTCGGCGGTGTCGATGTGCTGATCAACAATGCGGGTCTGGGCGGAGAGGTTGATGTCGTCGACATGACCGACGACCAGTGGAGCCGCGTGCTCGACGTCACGCTCACCTCGTTGTTCCGCATGACCCGCGCCTTCCTGCCGGTGATGTACGCGGCGAAGCGGGGTGTGATGGTCAACAACGCTTCTGTGCTCGGCTGGCGCGCGCAGAAGGGGCAGGCGCACTATGCCGCCGCCAAGGCCGGCGTCATGGCCTTTACCCGCTGCACCGCGATGGAAGCGGCGGACAACGGCGTGCGCATCAATGCCGTGGCGCCCAGCCTGGCCATGCACCCCTTCCTTGCCAAAGTGACGACCGAGGAAACGCTGGCCGAACTGGTGAAGCGCGAAGCCTACGGCCGCCCGGCGGAAGTGTGGGAAGTGGCAAACGTCATGCTGTTCCTGGCCAGCGATCTGTCTTCCTACATGACCGGAGAAATCGTGCCGGTTTCGAGCCAGCACGCATGAGCGAGCCACTCGTCTTCGCAACGCCCGCCGCGCTCATGGGCGCGGAAGGAACGCAACTGGGGCCGACTGACTGGTTCGCCGTCGATCAGGACCGGGTCGATCGCTTTGCCGAAGTGACCGGCGACGACCAGTGGATCCACGTCGATGTCGAACGGGCGAAGGCCGGGCCGTTCGGCGGCACCATCGTCCACGGCTACCTGACGCTCAGCCTGGTCAACATGTTCCTGCCGCAGATGATCGAGGTGCGCGGGTTCTCGGCCGGGGTGAACGTGGGGATGGACCGCACGCGCTTCCTTGCCCCGGTGCTCGTCGGATCGCGCCTGCGTGCGCGTGGCGAAGTGGTCGCGGCCGAGGAAATCAAGGGCGCGACCCAGTCGACCGTACGCGTCACCGTAGAGGTCGAAGGCAGCGACAAGCCCGCGCTCGTTATCGACACCATCAGCCGATATTACCCGTAAGGAGAGAAGGATGTCTGATCCGAAGGTTATGGAAGCCGCCGTGCACGAATACGTGGCGGCCTTCTCCGCTGGCAGCGCGGACCGCGTGGCCGCTCTTTATGCCGATAACGCGACCGTCGAGGACCCGGTCGGATCGCCGCGCCACGAAGGGCTGGCTGCGATCCGCGCCTTCTACGAAGGATCGATGGCGACCGGCGCGAAACTGACGCTGGAAGGGCCGGTACGCGTGGTGGCCGACTATGCGGTCTTCGCCTTTTCCGTCCACCTCGAATGGGAGGGCGGGGCCAAGCGGATCGACGTGATCGACAGCTTCCGTTTCGACGAGGCCGGAAAGGTCGCCGAGATGCGGGCCTTCTGGGGCCCTGAGAACATGCACGGATTTACCTGAGAGGAACTGCCTGAAATGCGCGAAGCCGCCATCATCTCCACTGCCCGCACCGGCGTCGGCAAGGCCTATCGGGGCGCGTTCAACGATACCGAGGCGCCGCGCATGGCCGCCCATGTCGTCGACGCCGCCATCGCCCGTGCCGGGATCGACCCCGCCCGCGTCGACGACGTCTACATGGGCTGCGCGAACCAGTGGAACACGCAAAGCTACAACATCGGCCGTCTTGCCGTGCACGGTTCGGTTCTGCCCGATACCACTGCTGGTTTCGCGATGGACCGCAAGTGTTCCTCCGGCCTGAACGCGCTGGCCTTCGCGGCGCGGGGCATCATCGCCAACGAGATCGACGTCGCGCTTTCGGGGGGGACCGAGAACGTCTCGCTGACGATCGACAAGCACTATCCCAACTTCCGCAACCGTTCGGAATGGGTGAAGCAGCACGATCCCTATGCCTATATGGCGATGATCGAGACGGCGGAGATCGTGGCCGAGCGCTACGGCGTCAGCCGCGAGGATCAGGACCGTTTCGCCGCGCTCAGCCAGCAGCGCGCCGCCGCCGCGCAGGAAGCGGGCCGCTTCGATGACGAGATCGTGCCGATCGTGCTGACCAAGGCGCTGTTCGACAAGGAAGGCAACGAGACCGGCAAGGAAGACCTGACGCTTGCCAAGGACGAAGGCATCCGCGCGGGCACGACGTTCGAGAAATTGAGCGAGCTGAAGCCGGTGTTCAAGAACGGGCAGGTCGTCAAGGAAGGCCGCCACGTGACGGCGGGCAATGCCAGCCAGCTTTCCGACGGCGCATCGGCGCAAGTGGTCATGGACCTTTCCACCGCGCAGAAGGAAGGATTGCCGGTGCTGGGCGTCTATCGCGGCTTTCAGGTTGCGGGCTGCGGCGCGGACGAGATGGGCATCGGCCCGGTCTTTGCGATCCCCAAGCTGCTGGAGCGCAATGGACTGAAGATCGACGACATCGGCCTCTGGGAAATCAACGAGGCTTTCGCCAGCCAGGCGATCTATTGCCAGCGTGAACTGGGCATCGATCCCGACAGGCTGAACGTCAACGGCGGCGGCATCGCCATCGGCCATCCTTTCGCGATGACCGGTTCGCGGCTGGTCGGCCATGCGCTGATCGAGGGTAAGCGGCGCGGCGTGAAGTACGTCGTCGTTTCCATGTGCGTGGCGGGCGGCATGGGCGCGGCCGGCCTGTTCGAAGTCGCCTGAAGGGCATGAGTGGCATGACGGAAGCGATGGGAACCTGGCCGGCGACGATCCCCGGCGCGGCGGCGGCGGCGGCCGAACGCTGGCCGGATCGGGTGGGCCTGATCGTGGGCGAAAGGCAGTGGACTTTCGCCCAGCTATGGGCAGATGCGCGGGCGGCGGCTTCGGCTATCCTGGCCAGCGGCGTCGGTCATGGCGACCGGGTGGCGATCTGGGCACCGAATACTCGCGAATGGATCCTTGCCGCGCTGGCCACGCATGTGGCCGGGGCGACCGTCGTGCCGCTCAACACCCGCTTCAAGGGCGCGGAGGCAGGCGATATCCTGCGCCGCGCGAAAGTGCGGATGCTGTTCGCGCCGGGCGATTTCCTGGGGCACGACTTTGCGGACTTGATCGTCGGGCAGGACCTCCCCGATCTGGCCGAAACGATCCGGATTGACAGCGGCTGGGGTGCTTTCGTGGCACGCGGCAAGGGATCGGACGATCCCGCCGTCGATGACGCCATGGCGCGCCTGACCGGGGACGACCTCAGCGACGTGATCTTCACCTCCGGCACGACCGGGCGGCCCAAGGGCGCGCTAACCGCGCATCGGCAGGCGATCCAGATCTTCGGCGACTGGTCGGTCCGCGTCGATCTGCGGGAGGGCGATCGCTACCTGATCGTCAACCCGTTCTTCCATACCTTCGGCTACAAGGCGGGCTGGGTACCGTGCCTGTTGCGCGGCGCGACCATCGTGCCGATGGCCATGTTCGACGTGGGCGAGATGGTCCGCCTGATCGAGACGGTGAAGATCAGTTTCATTCCCGGCCCGCCGACGATCTACCAGTCGCTCCTTCAGGAACTGGCGGGCGACAGGCCGCGCGACTTTTCCTCGCTACGCGTGGCAGTAACCGGCGCGGCGCCAGTGCCGCCGGTCCTTGTGGAGCGGATGCGCGGCGAACTGGGCATGTCCAACGTGGTCAACGGCTATGGCATGACCGAGTGCGGCGCCATTGCGATGACGCGGCAGGGCGACGATGCCGATACGATCGCGCACACTTGCGGCTATCCGCTGCCGGGGATCGAGGTGCGCTGCGTGGACGGCGCGGGCCGCGACCAGCCACCGGGTGAAGCGGGGGAGATTCTGGTGCGCGGCCATGCTGTGATGCGCGGCTATCTGGACGATCCCGCCGCCACGGCGGAGGCCGTCGACGCGGAGGGCTGGCTGCACACCGGCGACATCGGCACCATCGATGCGCGCGGCTATCTTGCGATCACCGACCGCAAGAAGGACATGTTCATCTCGGGCGGATTCAACGTCTATCCGGCCGAGGTCGAGAAGCTGCTGAATGCGCATCCGTCGGTGGCGCAGGCGGCGGTCGTCGGCGTGAAGGATGAGCGGATGGGCGAAGTGGGCCGTGCCTACGTCATTCCCCGCGGAGGGGCGACGCTAACGGCGGACGAACTTTCGGCCTGGGCCCGGCAGAACATGGCGAACTACAAGGTTCCCCGCAGCTTCGTGCTGGTGCCGGACCTGCCGCGCAATGCCGCGGGCAAAGTGCTCAAGACCGAACTGCGCGCGTAGACATGCTCAGCTGGCGTAGTGACGTTCCAGCGCGGCATCGGTGAAGCCGATGCCGCGGCAGCAGAACCACACGGCATCGCGCACGATCCGGTCGCGGTCGCCCTCGTAGATCGCCGCCTGCGGGCCCAGCGACTGGATCGCGTTGAGCATCGTGCCCACGTGTTCGATGAACATCGAGGTGTTGCGATCGTCGATGGCGATGCCGACGATGTCGCCATCCTTGCGCGCCTGGTCCAGCGCGATGCGGATGCGGTCGCCCATGAGCCGGCGTGACCGGCGATAGACCAGCGTGGCGAAGCTGCCGTCGCCGGTCAGGCTGGCCAGCAGCAGGCGGAAGCCTTCCTTGAAATGCTCGTTCCCGTCCGAGGCGACGATGGTGAAATAGTCACGCATGTTGGTGACGAGGCCGCGCCCCGTCAGTTCCTGCATGCCGAGAACTTCGTAGCTTTCGTCCTGCTCGCGGATCGTCTGGCGCAGCACGGCGCGATAGAGCGCCTGCTTGGACGGGAAGTGCCGGTACATCAGCGCTTCCGACACGCCCGATTCCCGCGCGATCTCCTGCGTGCGCGCGGCTTCGTAGCCGTGGCGCGAGAAGATGCGGCGGGCCGATTCCAGGATCAGGGCCTTGCGTTCGCTGGCTGACAGGCGGGTGCGCTTCATCGTGCGGAACCTAGAAGCGAAAAGCCCGATCGCGCAAGGGCGACCGGGCCTCGATTTATCACCGATGCAATCGGTAAGAGCCGTCTTCGGGTTGCCGCGTCTCGTTGAAGAAATCGACCAGACGCCAAGGCCACGACAGGAAAACGCGCCCCTTCGAGTTGTTGTAGTAGGAATTGGCGCGCGGGTGGGTCCAGATCATCTCCGGCATCCGCGCATCGACCTTGCGGTTCCACGCGTCGAATGCGTCCTGCGTCACTTCGAAGGCGCGCGCGTCTGCCTCCACGGTGCGGTCCAGCGCCTCTATGATCCAGTTCACTTGCGCTTCGGAGATCAGGTTCTGCCCCGCCGCGTGATTGGGCGCGCTGTTCGGCCCCACGGTGTGGAAGTAGTTGGGATAGCCCGGCACGCACATGCCAAGATAGCTGCGCGGGTCTTCATCGCCCCATTCCATGCCGAGATCGCGCCCGTCCACGCCCTTGATGGTGAGGTTGCCGATCATCCGGGAGACGTTGAACCCGGTGGCGCAGACGATCACGTCGCATTCGAAGACGGAGCCGTCCTTGGCCTCGACGCCGTTCGGCAGGATGCGGGCGATGCCCTTGTCCTCCAGATGGACGTTGAGCCGTGCCAGTGCGTCGAACCAGCCGTTGTCCAGAATAATCCGCTTGGAAAAGATCGGGAAATCCGGCGTCAGCTTGGCGATCAGGTCCGGACGATCGGCGAACTTCTGGCCCATGTACCATAGCGCGTATTGCCGCGCCTGCTCGTTGTGGGCGGAAACGGCGATGTCGTTGCCCTCCCACGCAGGGTCCTTCAACACATTGGCGAACAGGCCATCGGCCGCCGACCAGTAGACGCGGAAGCGGAACCATTCCTTGAAGCTGGGAATGTGCGAGAGAGCCCATTTCATCCCCTCGTTCACTTCATGCGCGATCTCCGGGTTGTAGATCACCCAGTGTTTGGTGCGCTGGTAGACGGTGAGTTCTGCCACGTCGGGCGCGATCGCGCCGACAAGCTGCGCCGCGCTGGCGCCGGTGCCGATCACGGCCACGCGCTTGCCTTTCAAATCCAACCCTTCCGGCCAGGCGGCGGTGTGGACCAGCGTGCCGGTGAATTCATGCAGACCCGGAATATCCGGCCATTTGAAGCGGTTGACCGGGCCGTGACCGTTGATCACGGCATTGGCGACGATGGTCTCCCGGCTGCCGTCGGCCCCGCACACGGTGACGTTCCAGACGGCGTCCTTTGCGTCATAGACCAATGTTTCGACAGTCGTGCCGAAGCGGATATTGCCGCGCAGCCCGTACTTGTCCGCCACGTCCAGCATGTAGCGCTGCATATCGGCGCCGTGCGGATGATAGTGCTGCCAGTCGGGCCAGATTTCCCAGCTGTAGCTGTAGAAGTGGCTGGGCGTATCGACGCCGACACCCGGATAACGGTTTTCGTACCAGGTGCCGCCCACTTCGGGGTTCTTCTCGATCAGGATGTGATCGTAGCCCGCCTCGCGCAGCTTGATCGCGGCGGCCATGCCGGTCATCCCGGCGCCGATCACCAGAACCTTGAAGCCGGGCGGCGGCGGCTTGCGATGGGGCAGCTGCGAACGGTCGATCCACGGCCGGAAGCCGCATTGGTCGTAGACGAGTTCGAGGAATTCGGCATCGACCGGCTCACCCACAGTGACGGACATGATGCGCAGCATCAGGCCATCGCTCGGCGGCCCCTCCTTTGCACCTTCGCCGCCGGTCAGCAGCCGGTGCAGACGGGCACGCAGGTCATCGGCCAGGTCATCCGGAATGGCGGTGGGATTGGGCGAGAAGGCGGGCCGGATGTGTGCCGCGAACCGTTCCAGGAATTCGCCGTCATGCGAAAGGAAGGTGTAGGCCGCCAGCAGCGTGGGAAGATTGGCTTCGCCAAGCGCCATTGCCAGTTCCGGCGAATCCGGAAGGAGCCTTGGCCTCTCGGCCTCGAGAGTCTGTTGCATGGATTCGATCTCTCCCAATTTTGTAAGTGTGTACTTACAAGAAACAGATGCGAATGCAAATGCAAGTTGTAGTACGCAAATCGTGGATGAAGATCGGCCGTAATTCCCGATCTGGCACGCGATCAGAAATTTTTTGTACGCGACCGTTCGAATCACGTTGACCGGCGATCTCATCGTAGTAAGTATGAACTAACTTAAGTGCATCGCAAGGTGCCATGATGGGAGACGGTTGATGACTGGCTTTGCCGACCGGCAGGCGCTTTCCGACATTCTGCGCCCGGTTTCGACGCCGCGCGTGCTGGAGAACATCTACACCGACGATCAGCGCGAACGCCTGCTGGACGTGGTGCGCACGCAGGGGCCATGGAAGCTGATCATCGCGCAGCACTTCGCCAATGCGGAGGAATTGATCGCGACGATGTCCGGCGCGATGCCGGAAGGCTTCACGCCCACGCTGGACATGTTCCTCACGCCGACTTTCCGGGGTTTCTACGCGAATTATTCGGCCGCGCTCTATCCCGAGATTCACGACTGCTTCTACAACGCGCAGTTCCTGGAACATGCGAAGTCATACTGGGGTGCGGATTACGCAAAGCCGCAAATGATGTTGTTCAACATCAACGGACCTTGCGGCAATACCGATCCGGGGCATCTCGATTCCCCCAGCTTTCGCGGGGTTCGGTACGAGAATTCGCCGACGTGGCTCTGTTCAGTCATGGGCAAATCCGGGCTGTTCCGCGATTATCTGATCAAGATGGCACAAGTCATCACGTGGTTCAGCCATGACCTCGGAAGCGGATTCACCTATTGGCCTGAGGGTCCGGCGCACGCGCCGCAGCGGTTACAGCCGCCGGTCTGGAATCGCGGCGTCGTGGTCCAGAACGAGATGATGATGCACCGTGGCGAGGCGAATGGTCCGGTCGAGCTTCAACGCCCTGCAGGTCTGGCTTTCGACACGACGTTCAACGGCGATCCGGCCGATCGTGACAATTGGCGGCTGATGAACGGCGATGATACCATTGCCAACATCCACACTCGCGACTTGCGTTTCCTGGTCCACTGGTCCGCCGAAGTCTTCGAGGACTTTGCAGAGCTGAAGAAGAACATGGATCGCACTGACGACCTGACTTTCGACCGGGTATTCGACACGTTGCTCAAGGACATGCGCGCGCGTGGCATAGCCGTGGAGACGCCCTCCGATCCGCTCCGTGATCCAAAGTTCATCCGCACGCTGCTCGCGGCCTACGACTTCGGGACGCCCGCCAGCTATCCACCGGAAGCGCCGGTTACCGCGCTCTACACGCAGGCCGCCTGAGGTTTTGAAGACACTGTTTCCCGGAGCGGACCTGCCGTTCCAAGGCAGGGCGCGCGGGGACATTTCCTGGGGAGGAACACATGAAGAACCGGACTTTTACGAGCCGCCGGAAGCTGTTGCTGTGCTGCGCGGTGAGTGCGCTTGCCTTGCCGCAGGTAGCCTGGGCTGCGGATGAGGAGCCGCAAGCACAGGCTAAGGCGACAACCTCCGTGAACGAGATCATCGTCACGGCCACACGCCAGGAACAGACGCTGCAGGATACACCGATGGCGGTGGACGTCGTAACAGCCGATGCTATCGCCAAGCTCAATGTCTTCGACGCCAAGGAAATCCAGAACCTTTCGCCGGGCCTGCAACTCACCAATAACGATGGACGATCCAACGTCGCAACGCTGCGCGGGGTCACCTTCGATCCGGACTCGGGCAGCAGTCCGGCGGTCGAAATCTTCCTCAACGAAGTGCCGACCGATGCGCAGACCGTGTTCACCGCGATCTACGACATTGGCCAGATCGAGGTTCTGCGTGGACCGCAAGGGCTGTTCCGCGGTCGTACCTCGCCAGCGGGATCGATCCTGCTGGGTACGCAGAAGGCCAATGTTTACGACTTCACCGGATATGCGCAGGGCACCGCCACAGATCGTCACGCGATCAATGCGCAGGTTGCAGCGAACCTGCCAATCATTCCGGGTGTTCTGGGGATGCGGGCGGCGCTGCTCTATGACCAGAACCGCGTGGGCAACGTTACCAATGTCGACGGACGTCATTCCAGCAGCAAGACCATGAGCGGGCGCGTGAGCTTCACGCTCGACACTGGCCCGCTGACTGCCAATCTTATGTATCAGCACCTCACATCGGACACGACGCCGTTCGGCGCGGTGTTTGGCGATGGCAATCAGCCCTCGCTGGCACTGGGTGATCCCTCATTTACGGGTCCGGTGCTGACGCTGAAGGATCGCAAGTCGGTGACGGAAGGCAGCTTCCGATTCCAGAACCGCACTGATTTCGTCACCTTCAATGCTGCCTATGACCTGGGCGGGCCGCGTCTCGTCTACAACGGCGGTTATCAGGACAGTTTCCTTCGGCAAGATCGCGATCAGGATGTCGGTAACGCAGTTCCGAACTATGTCCGCCCCCAGCAACTCGACGTGGCCTACAAGATCTGGAACAACGAACTGCGCCTTGAATCCACGCCCGGAAGCCGCTTTACTTGGGCGATTTCTGGAAACTACCGGGATCAGCGCAACCATGTCCCGCTTTCCCAGAGCAACGATCAGCTCTTTGCACTGGAGGGCGTGGGACCGATCCCGCCATCGGTCTCCTATTTCCCCGTATTGGTGGATGCGGACATTTTGGTGAAGCTGAAGGAGTACGGGCTTGCCGGTACGCTGGGGTACGAGATCGTCGATGGATTGAAGATCACGGCTGGTTTGCGACACACTTGGTCTGATGTGCGCCGCGTCCAGTCGACGATCGTCACGCTGCCCAGCTACGGCATTTCGATGCCGGCTACGGTCGATAATTCGACGCAAAACAAGAAGGCCTTTACGGGCGGCGCCAACATCAGTTGGCAGGCGACGTCGGATATCACGGCCTATGCAAGCTACGGGCACTCGTTTCGGCCCGGCGTCTTCGCCGTCGGCGTGACGACCTCTCTCGATCCTTCGCTGCTGCTCACCAAGGACGAGACTTCAAATGGCGGTGAAGTGGGCGTGAAGTTCAACCTGCTGGGCGGCAAGGTCGCGCTGAATGTCGCGGGCTTTTACCAGAAGTTCAACAATTACATTGCCTATTTCGCCGCATTCCACACGGCTTCGGCGCGCGACGGGGTGATCGATACCGCGATCTCTCCGCTGCCGTTCACTGGCGACGCGATCTCGCAAGGCGCGGAGATGCAGCTTTCCGTGCGGCCGAGCCAGAACGTCGACTTCTCGATCAACGCTTCTTATGCCGACGCCCATTACGACAACGCCGAAATTCCCTGCAATACCTACGATTCCGCCGGCAATCCGACGGTTCCGGTCGGCCAACAGCTTTCGACCTGCCAGAGCAAGGATCGGCTTGCGCAAATTCCCAAATTCAATCTCAGCGCTAACGGCGAAGTGCGCATGCCCATGGGATCGGTCACGCCGTTTCTGCGCGGTCTTGTGACCTATCGGCCCGGTTTCAGCTCGCTGCGGGATAATTACAAGTACCGCGATTACGTAAAGCTGGATCTGTTCATGGGCGTACGCGGGGGGGGCGGGCGCTGGGAAGTCAATTTGTTCGCCAAGAACTTGCTGAACCAGACACGGGCACTGGCCGCGGGGGACAGCGTCTTCACCCAAGCAACCAGCGAACTAGACTTCACCTATACGCCTACCGGAGCGGGAGGCATTCCTTTCAACTCCGGTTATCGCACAGCAACGATCACGCCGCCGCGTGAATTCGGGATTACCTCCATCTTCCGCTGGTGATGAACCGATAGCGGCCTTGCGCTTAGTTACGCCAATCATCTTGAGCCGTCGCGACATGTCGCGGCGGCTCCAATCGTGTCGAGAGGACCGCCGCATGGCGTCGCAGGACAAGAAGACCATTCTCCTAACCGGGGCAACCGGCAACATGGGCAGTGCGACGCTGGCCGAACTTCTGGCGCGCTCCGACCGGATGCGCGTGCGGGCGCTGGTCCGTCCCGAGGACAGGGCGCATGCCATCGTTCACCGCTACGATGGCAATTCGGCGCTCGAATTCGTCTGGGGTGACCTCACACGGTACGAGGATGTCCTTGCTGCGATGCGCGGTGTAGACCAGGTGCTGCACATCGGCGGATTGGTATCGCCGATGGCTGACCACGTTCCCGAATTGACGATGAAGGTCAATGTCGGCGGTACGCGCAACATCGTCGAGGCCATCAAGGCCCAGCCTGATCCCGATCGCATTGCGCTGGTGTATATCGGCACGGTGGCTCAGACGGGGCATCGCAATGCACCTGTCCATTGGGGGCGGACGGGCGATCCGATAAAGATCAGCCGCTATGATCGGTACGCTGTCAGCAAGACCATGGCCGAGGCGATCGTCGCGCAGTCAGGCATCAGGCGCTGGGTATCCCTGCGGCAGACGGGTATCGCGCATCCGAATATGTGGAAGATCTTCGATCCGATCATCTTCCACAACCCATGGAACGGTGTGCTGGAATGGGTGACTGTCGGCGATTCCGGCCGTTTGGCGGCAAATACATGCGAAGAGGGGGTCCCTGAATTCTTTTGGCGGGGGTTCTACAATATCGGTGGTGGTGCTGCGATGCGCCTAGTCAATCACGAGTTTGCACGGATCACCGCCAAGGCTCTGGGCGCACGCGAAGCGTTCTCCAGCTACCAGCCGAACTGGTTCGCCACCCGTAATTTTCATGGGCAGTGGTACGCGGATTCGGACAAGCTGGAAGCCTTGGTTCCCTATAGGAAGGAGACTATAGCCGATTTTGCCAAGGGGCTGTCCGATGCTGTGCCCGGCTACGTGAAATTCGTGTCGCGTCACTTGCCTGGCTTGGGACGCAAGCGCCTCGAAAAGCTTGCGCGGGGCCCCGGAGGGACGCTTCACTGGATCGCAAACGACGACCGCGCTCACATCGATGCCTACTTCGGCTCGAAGGCGGCGTGGGAAGCACTTCCGCGCGACTGGAATAGCTTCGAATTGCGCGAGCCGTCGCGTGAAGTGACATTGCTCGATCATGGCTACGATACCCAGTCATGCCCTGACGGATGGACTGCCGAGACTTACGCCCATGCCGCGCAATTTCGTGGTGGCAGCCATCGGGGCGAGGCGGCCGGACCAGATCAGAGCACCCGGTGGACGTGCGCCTTTGGTCACGATTTCGATATGCCGCCGCGACTCTACCTTGCTGGCGGGCACTGGTGTCCAACGTGCATGTTCAATCAGGACAGCTACAATCGCAATGCCGATGTTAATCCGTTCTTCCGACAGGTGTGGCCTGACCAAGACTGAGCGCAGCGCATCCGGTGATTGACGTGAAGCGGTTGGCCGGGACAGTGCACGCTGGGTGCCGCCAAAGGAGTTTTGTCTGCACGGTAGCTGCCGCCGATGTCCGTTGCCCAGAGCGATGTCGTCCATAGGCTTGCACTGGTTAGCCCAGTGATGAGACTAAAGACACGCACCGGCACCGAGCTTGATCTGCCCCCCGCTGAGTGGCCCAGAGACTATGATAGTCTGGACCACGAAAGGGACGATGAATGCCGAGCAAGAGGCACAGGCCGGAAGAGATTATCGGCAAGCTGCGTGAAGTTGAGATTGTGCTGGCGCAGGGAGCTTCGACAGCAGAGGCGTGCCGCCGGATCGCAGTCAGCGAGCAGACATACTATCGCTGGCGCAAGGAATATGGTGGCCTGAAGACCGACCAGTCGCGGCGGATGAAGGATCTGGAGAAAGAGAACCAGCGGCTACGCCGGGCGCTTTCGGATCTGACGTTGGACAAGCTGATCTTGCAGGAAGCTGCCAAGGGAAACTTCTGAGTCCCGCGCGGCAGCGGCGCTGCATCGATCAGTTGCGACGAGATTTGCCGATCCGGGTGTCCGAGCGACGGATATGCCGGGTGCTGGGGCAGCATCGATCGACACAGCGCAAGGTGCCGCATGGGGCAGATGACGAACAGGCGCTCACGGAGGACATCGTCGCGTTGGCGAAGCAATATGGTCGCTATGGCTACCGCCGGGTGACGGCGTTACTATGCCATGCGGGGTGGACGGTGAACCACAAACGGGTCGAGCGGATATGGCGACGCGAAGGACTGAAGGTCCCGCTGCGTCAGCCCAAACGGGGACGCCTGTGGCTCAACGACGGATCATGTATCCGCCTGCGGCCTGAGTATCCCGGGCATGTTAGGGCCTACGACTGCGTCGAAGGGCGCACGCACGATGGCCGTAAGTTCCGGATCCTGACCATCATCGACGAGGCCAGCAGCTCAAACACGAGGATGTGCTGGCGGCGCTGGCTGACTGTTCATCTCGCGTGGGCCGCCAGCGCATATACGATCCGATAACGGTAGCGAGTTTATCGCGACCGCCGTCCAGAAATGGCTGGGGCAGATCGGCGTGACGACGCTCTACATCACGCCGGGATCACCATGGGAGAATGGCTATAACGAAAGCTTCAATGGATCGCTTCGCGACGAACTGCTCAACGGCGAGATCTTCTACGGCCTCGCTGAGGCCAAGGTGCTGATCGAGGCATGGCGGCGGCATTACAACATCGTTCGCCCTCACAGCAGCTTGGGCTACCGACCGCCGGCACCGGAAACGGCGACACCGCCATATCCGGCCTCCGGTTCTGCTTCTCTCCACCTCCGTCCGGATATGGCGGCGATGGGCTTAATCCTCTACCAAACCAATCGGGCCACTCGGTGGGGGCAGATCAGTTTGATGCCGACCGACATGCGGGCGTTGAACGGGCGAATAACCTCGCGGAGGAAATCCTCCTTGGTCGGGTAGCGCTTCGAGGTGACGCTGTTGCCCTCGATCGTCCAGCTGGCCTCATCGGCGAGCAGTTCGAACGGATTGCCGGTGCCGGCCTTCCACGCGTTGAACTTGGCTTCGACCGCGGCCTTGTTTTGGGCCGTGGTCTGCGCCTCGGCGCGGGGCGTGAGGGCAAGGATGGCGACGCTGGCGGCGGCGAAACCAACGGTGAAGCGCGCAGCAAAGGGCGCCCAGAAACGAGAGTTGCTGGTCATGGTCTTTCTCCGGTGATGATGGGAGCGGCGGGGAGGACCGCCGCTCCTTGGGGGGCTTTAGATTTCAGCGTCCCAGGCGGCGGCCTGTGCTTCCTTCAGCATGTCCTCGACCGCCTTGGGGCTGACGTTGCGGACCTTTCCGGTGTCGGCGGGCACAATCGCGATCATGCGGTCGATCATCTCCCGCGCGTCCATATGGCCCATCGGGCTCGCGAGCAGCGCATCGAATGTGGCGCGCAGGTCTGCCGGATTGGTGAAGTTCTTTTCGGCATCGAGCCAGCGGAACGCCGTGTCCGCCATCGTCTCGTTATAGCCGGTATAATAGGCACCCGGGTTGATCGTCTGGACCTTGATCCCGAATGGCGCGACTTCCTGGGCGATGGCCTCGGAGATCGATTCCAGTGCGTGCTTGGTCGAGACGTAGGTGCCCCAGCCGGCCGGGGTGAACAGCCCACCCATCGACGAGGTGAACACGATCTTCTTGCCGCGCGCAGCATTGCCTTCGGCGACCCAGCGCTTGATGAAGGCCTGGGTCAGCTCCAGCGGCTTGAACACGTTGATCTCGTAATTCTTGCGAACGAGATCGAGGGGGATCTCGCTGACCGGTCCGCTCTCGCCATAACCGGCGTTGTTCCACAGGATGTCGATATCCAGCTTCGCAATGAAGGCCATGTCATAGGGGTCGGTGAGGTCGAGCTTCTCGACACGGAGGTTGTCGAGGCCGAGCTTGGCGACCTTTTCGCGCAGCGCAGCAACCTGGGGCGAGATCTGTGCGGTAGCGATGATGTTGTGGCCGGCCTGCGCCATGCCGATCGCGGCGGCCTCGGCGAAGCCGGAGCCGGCGCCGGTGATGAGAATGGTCTTGGTCATGATACGTCCTTTCGTGGCTGAGGTTGGTCGCGGTGGTTGATCAGCGGAGAAGCGCGGCGACCGCGGCTTCGGCGATTTCGAGATCCTGGGCGGGAGCGCCGCCCGACACGCCGACCGCGCCGATGATGCTGCCGTCGGGGCCGATGACCAGCAGGCCGCCCGGGAAGGGCATCAGGCCGCCGTTGCTAGCTTCGAGATTATGGGCCGGGGCGCCCGGCTTGCAGTAGTCCCAAACCGCCTCGCTGCTGATCTGGAACAGCGCCGAAGTGCGCGCCTTGCCGATCGAGAGATCGATGCTGCCGAGTACGGCGCCGTCCATGCGGGCAAACGCTTTCAGGTGAGCAGCGGCGTCGAGCACCGCGATGTTGGCGGCGATACCGAGATCGTGGGCGCAGGCTGCGCCGGCGGCGATCATCGCATCTGCATGTGCAATCGTGAGGGTCATCGTCTTGCTCCTGTTTGCCGGTGTCCGGCTGACAGGAGCTATTTGCGCTGGTTTGATCACCAAGATTAGACGATGAGTATTCCTATCAGTGCTGAGTGAGAATCAGTAATGCGCACAACCGATCTTTCCGAGCTTGCCGCGTTCGACGCGGTCGCGCGGCACCGCAGTTTCCGCCGGGCGAGCGAGGAGCGCGGCGTCACGGCCTCGGCGATCAGTCATGCGGTCAGCAATCTGGAGGCGCGGGTCGGCATCCGGCTCCTGAACCGCACGACGCGCAGCGTGTCGCTGACCGATGCCGGGTCGATGCTCCTGTCGCAGCTGTCTCCGGCCTTCGGGGACATCGGCTCTGCACTCGATGCCCTGAACCAGTTCCGCGACACCCCGTTCGGCAAGGTGCGCATCAACGCGCCTAATTCGATCGCACCGTTCGTGCTGGGGCCGATGATCGGGCCGCTGATCGCCGCCAATCCCAATCTCGAGCTGGAGATCGTCGCAACCGATCGGCTGGTCGATATCGTCGAGGAAGGGTTCGACGCAGGGATACGCTTGGGAGAGAGCCTGCGCGACGGGATGACTGCGGTGAAGATCAACCCGCGGCTGAAATTCGCGGTGGTGGGCTCGCCAGCCTATTTCGAACGGCGGCCGGTGCCAAAAACTCCGGCCGACCTGTCCGATCATATCTGCATTCGCAACATGTATCCGAGCGGGGTCGGCTATCCGTGGTCGTTCGGCCGCAATGGCGAGGAGATCGATGTCGAGGTCAAAGGTCCGGTCGCGCTGCACGATCACGAACTGATGATAGAGACCGCACTCGCCGGGGTAGCACTGGCCTATGTCTGGGAAGATCGCGCGCGACCCTATGTCGAAAGCGGACGGCTCGTGTCCTGCCTAATCGACTGGATCGTGCCCGAAGACTGGCTTTATCTCTACTACCCCACGCGGCGGTATATCTCGGCGGGACTGCGCGCTGTCATCGACTCCCTTAAGGTAGCGAGCAGTTGACGCACGAGAGCGGCCATTCGCTGCTGTGTCAGGGTCACACGATGCTGCGCCGGAAACAGCTCGCTTCATGATCGTTGACGATGCCGACGGCCTGCATCCAGGCGTAGACGATCGTCGGCCCGACGAATTTGAAGCCCCGCCGTTTCATCTCCTTTGAGATGGTTTCAGATAGCGCAGATTCAGTGATCCACTCGCGACCGAGTTTCTTGATTGTCCTGCCGTCCGTGAATGACCAGCAGAACTCCGCGAAACTCTCACCGCGTTCGACCATCTCACAGTAGATCCGGGCACTGGCGATCGTCGCACGGATCTTGGCCTGGGCGCGGACGATACCGGGGTCGGACATCAGCCGCGCCACATCCGCTTCCTCGAAGGCGGCGACGTTCACCGGATCGAAGTTCGCGAACGCCTGGCGGAACGCCTCGCGCTTGCGCAGGATGATGATCCAGGCGAGGCCTGCCTGGAATCCTTCGAGCATCAGCATTTCCCATAACATCCGTGAGTCGCGCTGTGGCACGCCCCATTCGGCGTCATGATAATCCCGCATCAGCGGATCGCCTTGTGCCCAACTGCAGCGTTCGCGCGATCGTGTGTCCGACATGGCTAGATGCAATCTTTCGGTAGCAGCCCATGGCCGCGGCCTGCTTGTATCAAGCAAGCTGCAACCGTCTCATACGGTGCGGATCGTCCCGCCGTCGATGACGAACTCGGCGCCATGAATCGCGGCGGCACGGTCCGAGGCGAGGTAGGCGATAAGATCAGCCACCTCTTCAGGCTCGGCGCCCCGCCCGATCGATATCCCGCCCAGAACATCGAGCACGGAATGACGCGCCTCCTCGATCGTGCCGCCATTGGCAGCCCGAAGCATTTCGAGAAAGTCCCCGGTTGCCTCCGTCATGATCCAGCCGGGCGAGACGGAGTTGACCCGCACGCCCTTGGGACCGAGTTCCTTTGAGATCGACTTGCTGTAGGTCCTGAGCGCAGCCTTGGCGGCGGCATAGCCGGTGGTAGATTCGGGCAGCGGCATGACCGACTGGATCGAGGTGATATGCACAACAACGCCCTCGCCCGGCTCGAGCATCTGCGGGATCAGCAAGCGATCGAGCCGGACCGTCGCCAGCAGATTGAGATTCAGTTCGGCAAGCCAGTGGTCATCGGTCAGCGCGGCGAAGCCACCTGCCGGCGAGGCCGAGCCGCCG
>Ga0209050_1000233_pt1 | contig 121806 bp, 97 predicted proteins | sample Araplavi_mTSA_r2_FD_184276 | JGI IMG/M metagenome (GOLD analysis project Ga0209050, IMG submission 184276) | Arabidopsis root microbial communities from North Carolina, USA - plate scrape MF_Cvi_mTSA_r2 (SPAdes) (version 2) | ecosystem: Host-associated > Plants > Roots > Endosphere | place...
GTCGTGACCGCCGTGGCCATGAGTGTCTGCGGCGTGAGCCATCGGACTTCTATCCTACGTAGTCTTAGGCCGCCGGCGCGGCGGGAGCCGCGGCCGGAGCGGAAGCGGGGGCGGCGGCCGGAGCCGAGGCGGGGGTCGCGGCAGGCGCGGCGTCAGCCGGCGCGGCGGCCGGAGCCGGCGGCGCGACCTTCTCCTTGACCCAGGCGTCGAACTGACCTTGCGAGACCACATGGATCTCGATCGGCATGTTCGAGTGATCGACGCCGCACAGTTCCGAGCACTGGCCGTAGTAGACGCCGACCTTTTCGGCCTTGAACCAGGTTTCGTTCAGGCGGCCCGGGATGGCGTCGATCTTCAGGCCGAACGCCGGCAGGGCGAAGGCGTGGATCACGTCGGCGCCGGTCACCTGGACGCGGACGACCTGATTGACCGGAACGACCATCGCCTTGTCGGCGGCCAGCAGGTACGGGACCTTCTTGGCGTCGGCCTGCTCCTTGGTGAGCGGCAGCGACACGATCTCGCTGATCTTCTGGTCGGGATATTCGTAGCCCCAGTACCACTGGTAGCCCGTGGCCTTCACGGTCATGTAGGGCTTGGGCATGTCGTTGTAGTGGAACAGCAGCCGGAACGAGAACACGGCGATGATCATCAGGATCGCCACCGGGACGACCGTCCAGATGATCTCGATCAGCGTGTTGTGGCTGAACTTGGCCGGAACCGGGTTCGCCTTCTTGTTGTAGCGGACCACGATCCAGATGATCAGGCCCAGCACCAGCAGGGTGATCCCCGTGATGATCGGCATCAGGATGATGTTGTGGAACCAGATCGCGTGGTGCTTCAGCTCCGACGCGGCCGGCTGAAGGTCGATCGCCCCCGGCGTCGGCTGGCCCAGCAGATCCTCGGCGAGGGCCTGCCCAGAGAACATCATCGTGGCGGCGAGCGCGGACGCGCCCGACATGATCCGCCGAATCCCCGAAAATTGCGCCTTCATATCCCTCACGGCCCGTTTCGGCGGCGATTTGCCTTCGATCGATTGACGTCGATCAAAGCCACGCCGCGCCGAGTCTGCGTATTACGACCCCCGATACGGCCCCCTGCAATCGACTTGGCTCATAGTGAGTCGCACGTCGACGCCCAGTCCGCCCGATGGTCGGTCCGCAGGCTGCATACGCGCATCGCCAGCGGTTGCCAAGCGGCAGAGACCACGCGTGCGATATGGGATTGCGCGCCTTTCCCCGTCCCGGGTCGCTTCAGTTAAGAACCCCTCTCAACAACACCGAAAACGACGCTCCGCATCATTACGTATTGTTCATGGCAAGGTACCTTGTAGTGATCAGTACCTGGCGGTAGACAGGAGCATCAACGGAGGCAAGGACGCCGTGCCGGAAACGATTGAGATCCAACTGAAGAAAGGCGTGCTGGCGCTGTGCGTGCTGGCCCTGCTCTCGCACGCCGACAGCTACGCCTACGAGATCGCCAGCAGGCTCACGAGGGACATCGATATGGGGGAAGGGACGATCTATCCGCTGATGCGCCGCATGCAGTCGGATGGTCTGGTCGAGACCTATCTGGTGGAAAGCCAGAGCGGTCCGCCACGCAAATACTACCGCCTGACCGCCGCCGGGCGTCAAAGCCTGGCGCAGCAGAAGGCCGAATGGGCCGCCTTCTCCAGCGCGGTCAACGACATCGTGGGAGCCGCCGCATGACCCGCGCCGAGTTCATCGCCCGACTGCGCCGGGGCCTGGCCGGCCTGCCGGTGACCCAGATCGCCGACATCGTCGCCGATCACGAGGCCCACTTCGCCGACGCCCAGGAGGCGGGGCGCAGCGAGGCCGAGACGGCCGCCGCCCTCGGCGATCCCGACCGCCTGGCCCGCGAGTTGCGCGCCGAGAACGGCCTCAAGTCGTGGGAAGAGAAGAAGACGCCCTCGAACGCCCTGGGCGCGATCATTGCCCTGATCGGCCTCGGCGCGCTGGACGTGATGTTCCTGCTGCCCCTGCTGATGGGGGTTCTGGGCGCGCTGTTCGGGGTGCTGGTGGCCGTGGTCGCCGTGTTCGTCGCCGGCGGCTTCGTGTTCGCCGTCGGCCCCCTGACAGGACCGCCCGGCGGGCCGATCGTCGCCTTCCTGGCGGGGCTGGGCCTGATGGGCCTGGCCGCCTGCATCGGCGCCCTGCTGACGCTGGTCACCGTCGGGGTCTTCAACGCGGTCGTCTGGTACGCCCGCCTTCACTACCGGCTGCTGAAGCCGGCCATCGAACAAGCCTGAGCCTTTTCCAATGGAAAAGGCTCGAGTCCAAAAAGTTAAGAGCATTTTCGTCCGAAAACCGCTTCGCACTTTTCGGAAATGCTCTTGAGCGGAATTGGAGGGGACCAATGCTGATCCGTAATACGCTCATCGTCGCCGGGGCCAGCTTCGCGCTCGCCATCGGCTGCTTCGCCGGAGTGGCGGCCATTGCCGGCCCGGAAATCATGAAGAACGGGTGGACCTTCCCGATCGACCGCGACGACACGGTCATCATCCGGGAGAACGGCAAGGTGATCCGCACCGGACGCCACCTGACCGTCCAGGGCCAGCCGACCGCGCCCAGCGTCGACCGCACCTTCGCCTGGACGGGCAAGGACGAGCTGCGCATCGACCTGCCGGTCGACGTGGTCTTCGTCCAGGGCGCCGAGGCCAGGATCGTCGCCTCCGGGCCCAAGAGCTATATCGACCGCCTGCGTGTCGACGGCGGCCATATCGGCCTGGCCGACGGCGACGACGGCGACCCCGGCAGCATCACCATCAACGCTTTCGGCGTTCACTTCGAGAACGAATCCGAGCGGGTGAAGATCACGGTCATCGCCCCCGACGTCACCAAGTTCGACGTGCGCGGCTCGGGGGATCTCGACATCCGCCGTTACGATCACCCGACCTTCGCGGTCCAGGTCAGCGGCAGCGGCGACGTCAGCGCGGCGGGCCGGGTCGAGACGGCGGCGGTCGACAATTCCGGCTCGGGCTATGTCAACCTGGGCGACCTGAAGGCCAAGGACGCCGTGGTCGACGTCTCCGGCAGCGGCGGCGGCGCGGTATTCGCCACCAACAAGGCCAAGATCGACATCTCCGGCAGCGGCGACGTCGAACTGCGCACCGAACCCAAGTCGGTCAGCAGCGAGATCACCGGTTCCGGCGAGGTCCGCCGGGAGTACTGATCCAGGTCCTTTATCCGGACCGCGACAATAGGGGCGGGGTGACGGACGCGTTCGGAAGGCCTACCTGTAAGGCATGAACGCTCCCATCCCCGCCTCTTCCCTTTCGCTGCTGGACGCCGCCGGCGTCGATCCCGACAACGCCCGGGCGATCCTGGGCGAGGCCCTGGCCGGCGCCGACGACGGCGAACTGTTCCTCGAACGCTCCGAGAGCGAGGCCTTCGTCTTCGACGACGGACGCCTGAAGAGCGCCTCCTACGACAGCGGCGAGGGCTTCGGCCTGCGCGTGGTGGCCGGCGAGACAGCCGGCTACGCCCACGCCGCCGAGATCTCCGAGGCCGCCATCCGCCGCGCCGCCGATTCGGCCAGCCTGGCCAAGCGCGGCCACAGCGGCGTCAGCGCGGAAGGCCCGCGCGCCACCAACGAAAAACTCTATGGCGAGGACAATCCGGTCAGCGCGCCGGACTTCTCCGACAAGGTCAGCTTGCTTCAGGAGATCGACGCCTTCGCCCGCGCTCGCGACCCGCGTGTCGTCCAGGTGATGGCCTCGATGGCTGGCGAGCGTCGCGTGGTCGAGATCCTGCGCGCCGACGGCAAGCTGATCCGCGACGTCCGTCCGCTGGTGCGCGTGAACGTTCAGGTCACCGTCGAGAAGGATGGCCGCCGTGAGAGCGGTTCGTCGGGCGCTGGCGGCCGCGCCGGCTTCTCGGCCTGGATCTCTCCGGACAAGTGGCAGGGCCAGGTCGACGAGGCTCTGCGCATGGCGCTGGTCAATCTGGACGCCGTCGCCTGCCCGGCCGGCGAGATGGACGTGGTCCTGGGCCCGGGCTGGAACGGCGTGCTGCTGCACGAAGCCGTCGGCCACGGCCTGGAAGGCGACTTCAACCGCAAGGGCATCAGCGCCTTCTCGGGCCGCATCGGCGAGCGCGTGGCCGCCAAGGGCGTCACCGTGTTCGACGACGGCTCGATCCCCGGCCGCCGCGGCTCGCTGACCGTCGACGACGAAGGCACCCCGACCGAGCGCACCGTGCTGATCGAGGACGGCATTCTGGTGGGCTATATGCACGACCGCATGAGCGCGCGCCTGATGGGCATGAAGGCCACCGGCAACGGCCGCCGCCAGTCCTACGCCCACATGCCGATGCCGCGCATGACCAACACCGGCATGCTGGCCGGCAACGACGATCCGCAGGAGATGATCGCCTCGCTGAAGCGCGGCCTGTACTGCGCCAATTTCGGCGGCGGTCAGGTCGACATCACCAACGGCAAGTTCGTCTTCCAGTGCACCGAGGCCTATCTGGTCGAGGACGGCAAGATCACCGCCCCGGTCAAGGGCGCGACCCTGATCGGCGACGGCCCCTCGGCCCTGACGCGGGTGACGATGATCGGCAACGACTTCGACTTCGACCCCGGCATCGGCGTCTGCGGCAAGTCCGGCCAGGGCGTGCCGGTGGGCGTGGGCCAACCCAGCCTGAAGATCACCGGCCTGACGGTGGGCGGGACGGCGGTCTAGATCAGCCGTCGCTCAACCCAATTCCGTTTCCCCGGCGAAAGCCGGGGCCCAGATGCAAGAACGCCCGCGCCCCGGACAGGATCGCGGGCGTTTTTGCATGTCCCTCACAGCCTTACGATCTGGGTTCCGGCTTTCGCCGGGAAGACGGATTAAAGGAGACGCTCCAGATAGGTCACCGTCTTCTTCCCGCCGTGGATCTCGGCCATCCCCACGGGAACGAACCCCAACACGGCGTGGAAGGCGTCCGAGGCCGGATTGGGCGGGTCCGAATTGACCTCGCAGACGATGCGCGTGTGGCCCGCCGCCCTGGCCGCCGCGAACAGGTCGTCATAGAGCCGTCGCGCCAGTCCCCGGCCTCGCGCGCCGTCGGCCACCACGATACGGTCGACATAGACGAAGGCGTCGTAGCGCTCGCGAAACCACAGGAAGTTTGGGCTGTCATAGTCGGCGGCCTGGTCGAAGGTCAGCAGCAGGGCGTCGGCCACGCCCACGCGGCGGGCGACGAAGGCCTCGGCGACCAGATGCGCCAGCCGTCCGGGCTCCAGCCACGACAGCTCCACCGCATGGGCGCTGTTCAGCGCCAGCAGCGCCGCGCTCGCCCCGCCGGCCAGATCGTGTGTCGTCAGCGGGATCACGGCGTCGGCCATTCCAGTCTCCTCGAAACGAGCACCTAAGGCTGAGACACCGGCGCGGCAAGCCGGTTCGCGAGAGTGATCAGCGACAACGTGTCTTCGAATTAATCCACATTTCACGCTTGTAACTTTCGCTGCGCGCGCCTTCGCTCCACCGTCCCCGTCAACGGAGAGCGGGCCCTGGGGAGGGCCTTCGAGGGGACGAACGCGATGCTGGCGACCGCGATGCTGATGGCCCTGGCGAGCCTCGCGCCGCTTGACGAAGACCAGGCGGTCGCCACCGCGGCGACCTCGGCCGCCGTTCCCGCCGCTGACGTCCAAGACGCCGATCCGACCCAGCGCGGCGTCATCCCCTACCCGCCCGAGTTCTTCGCCGCCGCCCAGCCCAGCACGGCCCTGGATATGATCACCCGCCTGCCCGGCTTCTCGCTGGACCAGGGCGACAATGTTCGGGGCTTTGCCGGTGCGGCCGGCAACGTGCTGATCAACGGCGAACGCCCGACCACCAAGAGCGAGTCGCTGGAGGACATGCTGCGCCGGATCGCGGCCCCGACGGTCGAGCGCATCGACCTGATCCGCGGCGGCGCGCCAGGCGTCGACATGCAGGGCCGCACGGTGATGGCCAACATCGTGCTGAAGCGCACGGTGCAGGTCCAGAAGGTCGTCAACCTGCAGACCTACGTCTATCCGGACGGCATGTTCGGCCCGATCATCGAGCTGGAAGGCTCGCGACGCGAAGGCGACTATGCGCTGGAAGGCTCGCTGAAGGCCACGATCGATCGCACCGACAACACCTATGACGGCGGCGTGCGGCTGCGCGCCAACGGCGCCGACGTCCCGACCGCCAAGGATGCGCTCAAGGGCTACGACACCATCTACAACTACGTGCTGCGCGGCGCGGTCCAGCGGCCGATGCTGGACGGCAAGACCCGGGTCAACGCCAAGCTGGAATACTTCGGCTACGACCGAGACGTGACCGCCACGCGCGTGTTCCCGGCCCTGGGCCGCGAGGTCACTGGCGAGAAGCTGCACAACTGGGCCGGCGAGTTCGGGGCCCGCTACGACCGCCCGCTGTCGGCGCGCTCGGACCTGCAGTTGGTTCTGCTGCAGAACCTGAACCGCGAGATCTACGGCTCGACCTTCGAGGATCCCCGCCTGTTCGTCGACTACAAGGCCCGCACCGACACCGGCGAGACCATCCTGCGCTCGGAGCTCAAGCACCGTCGTAGCGACAGCCTGTCGTTCGAGGCGGGACTGGAGGGCGCCTACAACGTCCTGGATGGCGACACCCGCTATTTCGAGAACGGCGTCGCCATCCCGCTGCCGGCCGCCCAGGTCAAGGTCGAGGAGCTGCGCGGTGAGCTGTCGGGCAAGGCGATCTGGCGAGCCAGTCCCAAGCTGAACGTCGAGGCCGGAGCGCGGATGGAGGTTTCGCGCATCAGCCAGAGCGGCGACACGGACTTGTCCAAGTCGTTCTTCTATCCCAAGCCGCGGGTGCTGGCGACGTGGTCGCCGACCAAGACCGACCAGCTGCGTTTCCGCATCGAGCGCGAGGTCGGCCAGCTGGACTTCGGCGACTTCGTCTCGTCGGCGGGCACCGAGACCGGCACGGTCGACGCCGGCAATCCGGACCTGGTGCCCGAGCGCAAGTGGGTCGCCGAGGCAGCGTGGGAGAAGCGATTCTGGGGCGGCGGCGCCCTGGTGGTCAGCTGGCGCCATGCCGAGCTGCAGGACGTCGTCGACGTCATCCCGATCAACACCGTCTTCGAGGCGCCGGGCAACATCGGCGACGGCAAGAGCAACGTCTACCAGGCCAATCTGACGGTCCCGACCGACCGGCTGCATATCAGCGGCGGCCAGCTGAAGGCCCGCTTCAGCTGGGCCGAGAGCGAGGTGCGGGATCCCGTCACTCACGCCAAACGGCGGATCTCGGGCCAGACGCCGTTCACCTGCAATGTCAGCTTCACGCGCGACATGCCCGGCGGCCAGTGGAGCTGGGGCGTCATCACCAACTGCCAGAACGAGCAGCGCTACTACCGGATCGGAGAGGTCCGGACCTTTAAGTTCGAGCAGTGGCTGGAAGGCTTCGTCGAGTGGCGGCCGCGCAAGGACCTGACCATCCGCACCGAGCTGGCCAACTGGACCAGCCGCCACAAGACCCGCACACGGGTGATGTACGCCGGCAGCCGGGCCTCGGGCGTCGTCACCCAGGTCGAGACGCGCGAGTTGCCGTTCGAGCCGTACCTGTTCGTCAAGGTGCGCAAGAGTTTCGGCTAGGGAGCGGAAACGGTCCCGACGGTCTGAGCCTCCGGCGGGACCGTCCCTAGCCGAAAGAGGCGTGGCCCCTCCACGCCTCGCGAAGGGCCCCCGGGCAAGCCGCCGGGGGCCCTTCTTTGGGTTTATACTATGCCTGACCCTGGACGGTCGGATCCGCGATCGGCTGCGGGTCGGTCTCGTCGGCTCCGTGCGACCACTTCTTGAGGATCGGCGACAGGGCCAGGAACAGCACGCCCAGCCCGATGGCGGCCAAGCCGATCACCTTGAAGACCAGCAGAGACTGGGCCATGGCGGCGGCGGGGTTCAGAACCTGGCCGCCGATGGTCTCGGTCGAGGCGATGGCGGCGATCCAACTGCCGAACAGGTTGGCCATGGCCAGGGCCATGTACCAGACGGCCATCACGAACGAGACCATCTGGACCGGCGACAGCTTGGTCATCTGCGACAGGCCGACCGGCGACATGCACATCTCGCCGCCCGTGTGCAGCATGTACATCAGCACCAGGAAGATCAGCGGCATGCGGAAGGCGCCGTCGGCGAAGTTGGCCCCGATCAGCAGGATCAGGAAGCCCGCCCCGACCTGGATCAGCGACAGGCCGAACTTGATCATCGGGTTGGGATTGATCCCGCGCGCCGTCAGCACCGTCCAGAGGGCGGCGAAGACCGGGGCGAAGATCAGGATCCAGCCGGCGTTGATGGCCTGGGTCTGGGCGGCGTTGAAGTCGGTGTTGATCCAGAACTTGCCGGCCGTCGAGATGCCGGTGGCGGCCAGCTGGCTGGGCGCGCCCAGCACCACCGAACCGCCGAACCACTCGACTGGCTTGGACAGGAGCTTCAGATCGACATTGGTGGCGGCGAACAGGTTCAGCGACGAGCCGGCCTGTTCGAACAGGGTCCAGAACACCACCGCGCCCAGCACCAGCACCGTGGCCAGCAGCAGGCGCTCGCGATCGACCTTGTCGCATTTCACAAAGGCGAACCACAGGATGTAGCCCAGCGAGCCGAACATGCCGGCCAGCAGGGTCACATTGACCACCGGGGTGCGCTGGACGACCAGGAACACCGCGACCACCGCCAGCATCGAAACGCCGTAGATCACCAGCTCGCGAGTGATCGGGCCGGCGACCCTCTCCTTCAGCTTGGCGCCCTCGGGCGGCTCGCCCTTGCCCAGCAGCCAGGGCTTGCCCAGCACGAAGATCACGAAGCCGGCCAGCATGCCCAGGCCCGCCGCGCCGAAGCCGGCCCACCAGCCGATGTTGACGCCCAGGATGCCGCACAGGATCGAAGCCCAGAACGAGCCCAGATTGATGCCGAAATAGTAGAGGGTGAAGCCGGGATCGCGGCGCGGATCGCCCTGCGGATAGAGCTGCCCGACCAGCGCCGCGACGTTGGACTTCATGAAGCCCACCCCGACGATGATCAGCGACAAGGCCAGCCAGAAAATGTTGAGGTACATCGGGTCGCGGTCGGTGACGTCCAGCTTGTAGGCCCCCTTGGGGAGCACGGCCGGAAGGCCCGCATCGGCCGGCAGGTTCTTGATCGCGAAGTCGCCCGCCTCGGTCGCCGCGACGTCGTAGGGCTTGCCCGCCACGATCATCTTGGCCACGCGCTCCTCGCCGCGCCCATCGGCCTGGAACTGGTAGGTCTGGCCGGCATAGGTCAGCGTCTGGACCGCCGGCTTGCCCTCGACAGCCATGGCCAGGTGGCCGGCGACCAGCAGGATGGCCCCGAAGGCCACGGCCTTGCGGGTGCCCAAGTAGCGGTCGGCCAGGAAGCCGCCCAGCAGGGGCACGATATAGACCAGCGAGGTGTACGAGCCGTAGTGGCCGCTGGCGACCTTGGGGTCGAACAGGAAGTGCTGGGTCAGGTAGAAGATCAGCAGGCCCCGCATGCCGTAGTAGGAGAAGCGCTCCCACATCTCGGCCAGGAAGCAGATGATCAGGCCGCGCGGATGGCCCTTCAGGATCTGGAGGACGACAGGAATGCCGGTCACCAGCGTGACCAGAATGCCCGCGGCGATAACGATGTTCATACGCTAGCCTTGAAACTTAACGAGTGGCGGAGACCAGACCCCCCTTGGTCAAATCAGCCCGCCGGCCCCAATTTGGCGGGGAGAAGATCACGCGTCAGACGGTTTCACAAGCAACGGCTTGCCGGACGGTTCTCGTCATCCGTGTTTGGCGTGAAGCTTGGCGGCCGGCTCGCGCGTTTTGCCTGGCGAACCTCTTTTCCCGCGGGAGCCCCCGATGAAGATCCCCGACGAAAACCACCCCATCACCGTCACCCGCGCGCCGAACACGGTGCGGGTGCTGTTCGAGGGCCACGAGATCGCCGACAGCGACGACGTGCTGGTGCTGAAGGAGGCCAGCTATCCGGCGGTCTTCTACTTTCCGCGCGACGACGTGCGGATGGCCTTCCTGCGCCGGACCGACAAGGTCACCCACTGCCCCTACAAGGGCGATGCGGCCTATTTCAGCATCTATCGCGACGGCAAGCTGATCGAGGACGCCGTGTGGTCCTACGAGACCCCCTATCCGGCGGTCGGCGACATCGCCAACCGGGTGGCTTTCTATCCGGAGCACGTCGAATTCCAGCTGGGTCCGCGCACCGCCGCCGAAACCGAGGCGCTGAACATCGACGAGGTCATCCAGCATACCGACAGCGGCGCTGGGAGCAGCCAGGGCGAGCACTGGGCTCCCAATGTCAGCATGCCCGATCCCGACCGGATCGAGCGCGACGTCGACCAGCCCTACAAGGACGTCGGCGCGATCTAGGTTTCTCCGGTCCTTAAATCGCTTTTAACCACTGGGAGCGTGACCATGAGGCTTAGCTCCCGACAGAGGGGCGCGGAGGAAGATCATGGCCTACGTCTCCTATCGGACGGACGCTGTTCACGCGACGACCACGACCCAATCCAATGCTGGCCAACCCCAGCGCAAGCTCGCCTGGGGCCGCCTGTTCGCCCTGGCGGCGACCCTCGCCCTGTGGGCGGGGATCATCGCGGCGGTACGGGTGATCTTTTAAGGCGCCCTAGTAGGCGCAGTCGGTGAAGACGCGGCTGATGTCGCCCTTCCACGCCCCCTCATAGAGCGACAGCAGGCGTTCGGCCGGGGTGATCCCGTTATCGGCGATCTGCTCCAGCTCGCCCAGATAGATCGTCTCGTCCAAGAAGCCGCCGTTCAGCTGGGCGCGGTTCTTCAGGCCCGACTTGGCGATGGCCACGAAGTCCTTGGCCACGTCCTGGGCGGTGCGCCCGGCGACCTTGGCCTTGAGGCCCAGCTTCGGCACGTCGCGGCGCAGGCCCTCGCGGTCCTCCAGCGTCCAGTCCTTGCAGAGGTCCCAGGCCGCGGCCAGGGCCGCGTCGTCATAGAACACGCCGGTCCACAGCGCCGGCAGGGCGCACAGACGGCTCCAGGGCCCGGCGTCGGCGCCGCGCATTTCCAGATAGGTCTTCAGGCGCACTTCGGGGAAGGCCGTGGTGGTGTGGTCGGCCCAGTCCTTGAGCGTGGCGATCTCGCCCGGCAGCTCGGGCAGCTTGCCCTCAATGAAGTCTCGGAAGCTGCGGCCGGCGACGTCGATGTACTTGTCGCCGCGCTTGACGAAATACATCGGCACGTCCAGCGCGTAGCGGGCGTAGCGCTCGAAATCGAAGCCGTCCTCGAACACGAAGTCCAGAAGGCCCGTGCGGTTCGGATCGGTGTCGGTCCAGACGTTGGCGCGGGCCGAGAGGAAGCCGTTCGGCTTGCCTTCCGTGAACGGAGAGTTGGCGAAAAGCGCCGTGGCGATCGGCTGCAGCGCCAGGCTCATGCGGAACTTGGCGACCATGTCGGCTTCGCTGGAGAAGTCGAGATTGGCCTGCACCGTGCAGGTGCGCAGCATCATGTCCAGGCCCAGATTGCCGACCTTGGGCATGTACTCGCGCATGATCACATACCGGCCCTTGGGCATGACCGGCACCTCCTCGCGCTTCCACAGCGGCGAGAAGCCAAGGCCGACGAAACCCAGGCCCAACTCGTCGGCGATGGTCTTGACCTCGTCCAGATGCTGGCCGGTCTCCTCGCAGATGTCATGCATGGTCGCCAGCGGCGCGCCCGACAGCTCGAACTGGCCGCCCGGCTCTAGGCTGATATTGGCGCCGTTGCGCTCCAGGCCGATGATCGTCGGACCTTCCATCACCGGCTTCCAGCCGAAGCGCTGAAGCCCCGTGAGCAGGGCGTGGACGCCCTTGTCGCCCTCGTAGGGCACAGGGGCGTGCGAGCCCAGATAGAAGCCGAACTTCTCGTGCTCTGCGCCCACGCGGAAGGCGTCCTTGGGCTTGCTGCCCCGGGCGAAGTATTCGGTCAGATCGGCGAGCGTCAGCGGACGCTCTTGGACGCTAGCGGTATCGGCCATGCAAGCCGTCCCTCCCCAGGGGTTGCGAAGCTGAGGGAGGAGAGGGCCCATTCTCTCCGCCGACGGCGAACTCGGTCACGCCCAGTTGGGCGTTTTCTTTCAGAACCTCAAGGGGTCACCGCGAGCATATATTTTTAGCGCCAGTCTCCGGCGGCGGCCTGCCAGAGCGTCATCGCTGAAATGGCGGCCGTATCCGCTCTGAGGATGCGCGGCCCCAGGGACACCGGCGTGACGAAGGAAAGCCCCCGCAGTCGGTCGCGTTCCTCCGGGGCGAAGCCGCCTTCGGGACCGATCAGGATGGCGGCCGGCGCGCCCGTTCCCGCGAGCGCCTCGATCGCCGGCTTGGCGTCGCCGCCCTCGTCGCAGAAAACCAGGCGGCGGGCGGGATCCCAGGTGTCGAGGATCTTGTCCAGCTTCTCGGGATCGGCGACCTCGGGCACGTCAAGGCGGCCGGTCTGTTCGGCGGCCTCCATGGCGATGGCGTCCAGGCGGCCCAGCTTGACGAAGTCGACGTTGGTCCGACGGGTCATGGTCAGCCGCACCCGGCGCGCGCCCAGCTCGGCGGCCTTTTCGACGATGGTCTCGACCCGACTGCGCTTGACCATGGCGATGATCAGGTCGAGGTCCGGCCCGATCTCCATCGGCCGGGTCTGTTCCTCGGCCTTCAGCAGGCAGCCGCGCTTGGTGGCCTCGACGATGGTCGCGCGCCACTCGCCGTCGCGGCCGTTGAACAGCAGGAGATCGGCCCCCACGCCCAAGCGCATGACCGAGGTCAGGTAGCGCGACTGGTCGACGGTGGGCGCGACGCCGGCCCCGGCGGCGAGATCGTTGGGAACGAAAAGACGGATCATGCGGCTCTTCTAGCGCATCTCTTCTTTTCGGGGGTAGGCTCGAAGCATGAGCAAGCACGACGACTACGAGAACGAGCTGACCCAGCTGCAGCTCGCCCTGATCGAGATGCAGAAGAAGGCCATCAAGAACGGCGACAAGCTGCTGGTGATCTTCGAAGGCCGTGACTCGGCCGGCAAGGACGGCACGATCGCCCGGGTCACCGAGCACCTGTCCAAGCGCGCCACCACGGTCGTCGCCCTGCCCAAGCCGAACGAGCGCGAGCGCAGCGAGTGGTACTTCCAGCGCTATGTCGACTACCTGCCGGCCTGCGGCGAGGCGGTGATCTTCAACCGCTCCTGGTACAACCGCGCCGGGGTCGAGCGGGTCATGGACTTCTCGACGCCCGAGCAGCAGGAGCAATTCCTGCGCGACGTGCCGGCCTTCGAGCGGATGCTGGTCGAGAACGGCCTGCGCTTCGTCAAGTTCTGGCTGGATATCAGCCGCGAGGAGCAGGCCGAGCGCCTGAAGGCCCGCCGCGACGACCCGCTGAAGGCGTTCAAGACCAGCGATCTCGACAAGGTCGCCCAGGACAAGTGGGACGACTACACCAAAGCCCGCGACGAGATGCTGATGCGCACCCACAGCGACATCGCTCCGTGGATCTGCGTGCGCGCCGATCACAAGAAGGAGGCCCGCCTCAACGTCATCCGCTGGCTGCTGCGCGCGGTCGGCGACAAGAAGCTGATCAAGGGCGTGGCCAAGCCCGACCCCAGCGTCATCTTCTCGTTCGAGCCGGCGGCGCTGGAGGACGGGCGGCTGGCGCGTTAGCGCTTCTTCCGCGCCGCCCGCTCGCCGGCGATCCGCGCATTCTCGGCGACGCGATGCCGGACGATATCGGCGACCAGTTCCGGCGGCAGGGGCGCGTCGGGCTGGAAGCGGATCGTCCCCTTGGCGGTCTCGAACCCCGCCAGGCGGTCGGCGAACATCTCCATCACCGCCCCCGGATAGAAGGCGCAGTGCTTCGCCGCCGCGCCGAAGTGGACGAGATTGCCGTCCAGCTTGAACGTCGGCAGGCCATAGCTGATGGCCTCCGTAGCCTCCGGCGCTGCGGCGCGGATCTGGGCGCGCAGGGTCTGCAGCGCCGCGCGCTGGTCGGGCGGCAGCTGGGCCAGGTAGTCATCGATCGACGCGGCGGGGGGCTTCATCATCGGTCGCTCCTTGATCGAATGACCGGAGGACGTCCGAAAAGCCCCCGCGCCGACACCGCCCTGGCTAATTTCCCCCGAACAGCGCCGCCACGTCCCTGCGGAAGGCCGCGCCGCTGTCGGGGCGGCTGTAGAACATGTGGCCGCCCGGATAGACGCCCAGCCTGACACGGCCGGCGGCGGGCTTGGGCATCTGGTCGACGATCAGGCGCGATGCGAAGTACGGGCACGACAGGTCGCCATAGCCGTGGACGATCAGCACCTTCATCTTGGGGTCGGCGGCCACCGCCTTGCGAAAGGCGCTGACCGACTCGGCCGAGTCGAACCAGTTCTTCTCCCAGTTCTTGCCGACATCGCCGCTCAGGGCGTTGTAGCGGCCCTCGACCTTCCAGCCGACGATGCGGGTGGCGAAGTCGACATAGGCGCTGGTCGTCGGTGCGATGATCGCGTCCAGGATCGGGTCGCCGCTGCGGCGGTCGGCCGACCATGGGAAGGGATCGTCGGCGACGACGTTGCTGTCGTACCAGCTGCCGATCTTGCCGTCGGCCCGGCGGCGTTCGCGCAGATAGGTCTGGCTGTCGATGCGGCCGCCCAGGGTGCGCACCAGTCGCTGGTCCAGGCCGGTGAAGGTCGAGACGTGGGCGACGAGGTCGTCCAGCGCGGCCTGGTCGGCCGAGCCCTTCAGCAGGTCCACGGCCATGTCGCCGCGCGCGAAGGTCTCGATCGGCGCCATGGCCTGGGCGTTGATCGGCTTGCCCTGGCGCTCCAGCTCGGCGGCGGCCATCGACGGTAGCGAGGTGATCCAAGGCATAGGCGAGAAGTCGCCGCCGGCCTCGGCCTTGGCGTCCAGGAACGGCGAGACCATGACCACGCCATTGACCCCGACCCCGTAGGTGGTCTGCAGGGCATAGGTGATCCGCGGAGCGCGGAAGCCGCCGTAGCTCTCGCCGGTCACGTATTTGGGCGAGGCCATGCGCCCGTTCTTGACCAGCCAGTCGAAGACGATGCGCGACAGGTAATCGATGTCGGAGTCGACGGTGAAGAACGTCTTCTTGGTGGTGTCCAGGTCGACCAGCGAGCGCGAAAAGCCGGTGCCGACAGGGTCGATGAAGACCATGTCCGTGAAGTCCAGCCACGTCGCCGGATTGTCGACCAGGGCCGGCGAGTCGGACGGGGCGTCGCCGGCCGCGCCGAACTGCACGCGCTTGGGCCCGATGGCCCCGAGGTTCAGATAGACCGAGGCCGCGCCGGGTCCGCCGTTGAAGGCGAAGGTGATCGGACGCTTGGGCCCGTTCTGGGGGTTGGCCGGGCCGTCCAGGGTATAGGCGGTGAACACCACCTCGGCGATGGTCTTGCCCTTGTCGTCGCGCACCGGCAGCGATCCGACCGTGGCGGTGTAGGCCAGCGTCCGGCCGCCCAGGACGATCGACTGCTTGACCGACTTGTCGGCCGGCAGCGGCGGCAGACTGATCTCGGCCTTGGCGTCGGCCTTGTCGCCGCCCTTCTCGTCCTCGGCCATCGCCGCGCCCGCCATCAAGACGGTGGACAGGGCCATCACGGCGAAGACGGCCGCGACGCCGGCCCGGAAAACCTGTTTCATGATCATCCCTCGACTGAGGGAGAAATTGCTAGGCGAACCGGCCAAGCTTCACAACCGCGTGCGAGCGTGGTGCTGTGCGGGGAAGCCGAAGGGAGAAACGCCGGACATGGACGCGACGGACGCCAGGACGATTCGCACCGCCGCCTTCACCCGCCTGGGTATCGGCCTGGTCCAGGGGATCGTGCTGTTCCTGCTGCAGAAGGCCGACGAGTCCAAGGCCTGGCCCGCGACCCAGCCGATGCTGTTCGCGCCGCTGCTGATCTGCGCCCTGATGGTCCCGATGATCCCGCTGGCGGCCCTGTCGGCCATGCGCCGCGCCTCGCTGATCGCCTGGAGCGGCCTGGCCGCCGCATTGGCGGCGGTGATGGCGGTCCACGCCGCCTGGGCCGGCGCCCAGCCCGAGCGCCTGGGCGCGGGACCGCTGTCGCCGCCGGTGTTCATCGCCGTGGCGGCCCTGCTGTTCATCGCCCACCACCTGGTCCAGCCCGCCGAGGCCGTCCGCAAGCCCGTGGCGCCGTACGCGGACTATTTCGACCTCGTGGGCACCAACGCCGTGCGCCTGGTCCTGTCGCTGCTGTTCACCGGCGCCTTCTGGCTGCTGCTGTTCCTGGCGGGCGCCCTGTTCAAGCTGATCGGGGTGAACGCGATCCAGAAGCTGATCGGCGAGACGGCCTTCGCCTTCCCCGCCACCGGCCTGATGTTCGCCGCCGCCGTGCACATGGCCGTACAGCTGACCGAGGCTCGCGCCGGCCTGGTGCGCGGCGTGCGCACGGTCGGCCTCGTGCTGCTGGCCTGGCTGTCGCCGCTGATGGTGGTGATCGCCGCCGGCTTCCTGGCCACCCTGCCCTTCACCGGCCTGGCGCCGCTGTGGGGCACCAAGGCCGCCACCGCCCTGCTGCTGGCTGCGGCCGCCGCCCTGATCATCCTGATCAACGCCGCCTACCAGGACGGGATCGAGGCGCCGCACGCCATTCCGAAGCTGGCGGCGCGGGTCGCCGGACTGCTGCTGATCCCGATCACCGCCCTGGCCGCCTACGCCCTGTGGCTGCGGATCGACCAGTACGGCCTGACGACCGACCGGGTGTTCGCCGCCGCCTATCTGGTCGTCGCCCTGGGCTTCACCGTGGGCTACGCCCTCGCCGCCCTGAAGCCCGGCGCCTGGATGAAGACCGTCGAACCGACCAACCTGATCATGGCGGCCGTGTCGGTGCTGCTGCTGCTGGCCCTGTTCACCCCGATCGCCGACCCGTCGCGCCTGTCGGTGGCCAGCCAAGTCAAGCGCCTCGAGACCGGCAAGGTCTCGCCGGAGAAGTTCGACTTCCAGTTCCTGCGCTTCGACAGCAACCGCTATGGGCGGGAAGCGCTGGAGCGGCTGAGGCGAAGCTCGAACGCCGAGATCGCTCGACGCGCGCGTGAGGCTATCGAGGCCAACGCCAAGGCATCAACGGCTCCGCAGCTCGGTCCGGATTTCTCGAAAATCACCGTCTATCCGACGGGTAAGGCCCTGCCCCAAACCTTCGTGACGCAGAACCCAATGTCGCACGAGCCCGACTCGGTCTGCGCCTTCTCGGGCTCCAATTGTTCGGCGGTGCTGCTCGACATTGATGGCGACGGTCAGGACGAAGTGCTGCTGACCACTGGCGCGGCGTTCGATGTGATGAAGCTCAAGGAAGGGCGCTGGCTCAAGGTCGCCGAGGCTTCGTCACCGTGCGGCAGCGTGGACATAGACGCCGCATTGAAGGCTGGATCGGTGAGTATCGATGCGCCGAGGGAACGCCGCGACGTGATCGTCGGCGATAAGCGCTTGGTTATGCGCCCCTCGTCCAGCGGATGCCCAGCGCCCACGCCTTCGCTGAAGGACGGCATGGTCACTCTCGACAAGAAGTAGCTAAGCCACCCCGGCGCTGATCGCATTGAGCCGCGCATAGACCCCACCCATGGCGGCGAGGTCGGCGTGGCGGCCTTCCTCGACGACGCGGCCGCCCTGGAAGACCAGGATGCGGTCGGCGCCGCGCACGGTCGACAGGCGGTGGGCGATGACGATCGTGGTTCGCCCCTCCATCAACGCCTCGGCGGCGGCCTGGACCTGCCCTTCGGTCTCGACGTCCAGCGACGAGGTCGCCTCGTCCAGGACGAGGATCGGCGCATTGGCCAGGAAGGCGCGGGCGATGGCCACGCGCTGGCGCTCGCCACCCGACAGCTTGACGCCCCGCTCGCCGACCAGGGTGTCGTAGCCCTGGGGCAGGCGCAGGATGAACTCGTGGGCCCGAGCCTTCTTAGCCGCGGCCTCGACCTCCTCGCGGGTGGCGTCCGGCTTGGCGTAGGCGATGTTCTCGAAGAGGCTGCGGTGAAACAGGGCCGGGTCCTGCGGCACCACCGCGATGGCGCGGCGCAAGGACGTCTGGGTCACCCGCGAGACGTCCTGGCCGTCGATCATCACCGCCCCGTCCTGCAGGTCGTGCAGGCGCTGGACCAGCTTGACGAAGGTCGACTTGCCCGAGCCGGTCGGGCCGACCAGCGCCACCCGCTCGCCGGGCGCGATCTTCAGGCTGAAGTGGTCGTACAGCGGCGCGCCGGCGGCCTTGTAGCGGAAGGTCACGTCCTTGAATTCGATCGCGCCAGGGCCGGGCTGGAAGTCCGGAGCGCCGGGGGCGTCGGCGATCTGCGGGGCCAGACTGGTCCAGGCGGCGACGTCTACCGTGTCGTCGATGCCCTTCTGCAGCATGCGAATGTTCTCGCCCAGGTTCCGCAGATAGCCGCTCATCAGCATGAAGGCGGTGATCGCGAAGACCACGTCGCCGGCCGTGGCCGTGCCCTTGGCCCAGCCCCAGACCATCGAGCCGGTCAGGCCGGCCTGCAGCAGGACGAGCAGCAGGTTCTGACCCAGCCAGACGTCGGTAAAGCGGCTCCAGGTGACCATCACCGCATCGCGCCAGGCGGCGGTGACCTCGGCCAGACGCGCGGCCTCGCGCTGCTCGGCGCCGAAGCTCTTCACGGTCGGGTTCGAAGTGACGGCATCGGCCAGGGCCCCGCCGATCTTCGAATCCAGGGCGTTGGAGCGCAGGTTGCTGGGCCGCACATAGCGCTCGGTGATCCAAAGGTTCACCGACAGATAGGCCACGACGACGACCAGCGAGATGATCCCGGCCAGGGGTTGGCGCAGCAGCATGCCGATCGACAGGCCGACCAGCACGATGATCCCCGGCCCCAGCCAGATGGTCACCGCGTCGGTGACGCTGTCATAGCCCCACATGGCGCGGGTCAGCTTGCGCACGGTGGCGCCGGCGAAGCTGTCGGCGTGCCAGTCGGACGAGAAGGCCTGGACCTTGGCGAAGCCCTCGTTGGTCATCTCCTCCATGTTCCGGGCCGCCAGCGGGATCCAGAACCGGTGGGCGATGTTGCGCACCACGGCGAAGGCGAAATAGACGCCGACGAACAGGCCCAGCGCCTGCCAGGCCCCGACATCGCCGCGCGGCTTGCTGCTGATGGTGTCGGTCAGGTGGCCCGCCGCATAGGGCAGGGCCAGGTCGAAGGCGATCGCCACCAGGGTCAGGGTGACGCCCAGGCCGAACAGCACCGGCCGCCGCTTCCAGAACCGGGCCACGAAGGCCAGCACCTGGCGGTTGGACAGGGCGCGCTTCCTGGCGCCGATCTCGTCTTCGTCCTCGATCTCGTCGGTCATGGCCGGGGAGATAGTGCTTCAGCGCTCCGACGTCACCTTTCGCCGCTTGCGTCCGCCGCCGAACGGCCGCCAGCGCAGGAACCAGACGATGGCCGGACCGACCACCGGCACGCGCAGCATCGGCCGGACGGTGTGGGGGCGGGTCTTCAGGAAACAAAGCACCGCCCCGATCCAGAAGACGGTGGTCGGCAGGCCGGGAGTGACGATGCCCACCGCCCCGGTGGCCAGGAGCGCCCCGCCGACGCCGTCCAGCGCCCACCGCTCCACGCGGGTCAGAGGGCGACGCGGCTTGCGACGGGGCTTGAGACTCATTCGCAGACGCTAGCGCTTCGGCGCGGCGGCCGAAAGGCTCAGAACGCCTCCGCCACCCCACCCACGCGCCGGGCCGGACGGCGGCCGACGCCGCGCGCGACCCGAGGCCCGAACTTGGTCGCCGAGGTCAGGCGGCGGACCATGGCGCGATCGCCGACACGCTCGAACAGCTTGGCGGCGGCGATCCACAGGGAAGTGGTCACCGGATGCGGCAGGACGATCCCGGCCCCGACGCCGGCGACGATCAGGCTCCAGCCCGACAGGCGGATGGCGGCGGTGGTCATATGGGTCTCTCCTGCGACTGACTTGCAGGAGTGACCTTCGCCGTCCGAGCTGGATAAATCCAATTGATCGTTTCTCTCGACCGGATCGAACTTACCTATAGCCATCACGAGGTCACCCTTTCCCCGCCCCGCGATTGCGGGTTAAGCCTCGCGCCATGACCGCCTCCAGCACCACCATCCTGCCCGACGCCGTCGCCACCAACTGGGTCGACCGCCACGCGCCCGTGGGCCTGCGGCCCTGGCTGAAGCTGGGCCGGTTCGACCGGCCGGCGGGAATCTGGCTGCTGATGCTGCCCGGCTGGCAGGGCATCGCCCTGGCCGCCGCCGAGCAGGGCCGCTGGCCCAATCCGCTGCTGCTGCTGGCCGTGTTCGTCGGCGCGGCCCTGATGCGGGCGGCCGGCTGCGCCTTCAACGACATCGTCGACCGAGACTTCGACGCACAAGTCGCCCGCACCGCCATGCGCCCGATTCCGGCCGGGCTTATCACCGTCAAGCAGGCCTGGCTGTTCCTGGTCGGCTGTAGCCTGGTCAGCCTGCTGATCCTGCTGACCCTGGGCTGGGTGGCGATCGGGCTGGGCGTGCTGTCGCTGGGCTTGGTGGCCGGCTATCCGTTCATGAAGCGGATCACCTGGTGGCCGCAGGCGTGGCTGGGCCTGACCTTCAACTGGGGGGCTTTGCTGGGCTACGCCGCCGCGACGCATCACTTGTCGTGGTCGGCCGCCCTGCTCTACGCCTCGGGGATCTTCTGGACCCTGGGCTACGACACGATCTACGCGATCCAGGACATCGAGGACGACGCCCTGGCCGGCATCAAGTCGTCGACCCGGCGGCTGGGTCAGCACGTCCGGCTGGGCGTGGCTGGCTTCTACCTGGCCTCGTTCTGCTTCGTGATCGCGGCCGGCTGGGTCGGCAATATCGGCCCGCTGTTCCTGCCGCTGGCGGGCCTGTTTGCCCTGCACCTGTCGCGCCAGGCCGCCGCGGTCCGCGTGGACGACGGGCCCGGCGCGCTGAAACTCTTCAAGTCCAACGCCATTGCCGGGCTGATCGTGTTCGCCGGCCTGGTCGCGGGATTGTGGAAGCCGGGCGTCAGCTTCTAGGCGTCTAGAACGGCCCCTGCTGGTAGACGCGATCCATGACCGTGTTCAGCTGGCGGATGCGGCCGTCATAGCTGCGGCGCAGGCAGGCCTGGTTGGCGCCGCACGCCTTGCGGTCCCGCAGCCAGTCGCGCTGGTCGTCCATGATCGCGCCGCGCCCGCCCATCGGCACGAGGTGACGGGTGATGCCGTACAGCTGGTCCATCCGCACGTCCTGGTCGTTAAGGTCGCGATTGGCGCAGACGGCCTTCTCGTCGGCGCTGCGGGCCTTGCGGCAGTCGAAGCTGGCGGCTGACGCAGGGACTGCGCCAGCGGCACAGACAGCGGTCAAGGCGAGGACTTGGATCAGGCGGCGCATCGGCGGCTCCAGAATGTGACGTCGGGTCATGCTGTCGGGTCTAAGCTGAATGTGCGATGATCGTTCCATGGCCGTCGCAGCGCGCGTCAAACCCCAGGATCTCTTCACGCCCGAGGAATGGACGCGAATTTCCGCGCGCTCGTCCTGGCGGGGGATCGCGATGGTCGCCCACGCCTGGGCCGTGATCATCGCCGCTGGCGCGCTGTTTGTCGCCTTCCCCAATCCGCTGACCTATCTGCTCGCCGTCATGCTGATCGGCGCGCGGCAGCTGGGCCTGGCCATCCTGATGCACGAGGCCGCGCACGGTGGGCTGCACCCGAACCTCAAGGTCAACGACTGGCTGGGCGAGTGGCTGTGCGCCGCCCCGACGGGCGCGTCCCTGGCCAAGTACCGCCCCTATCACCTGACCCACCACAAGTTCGCCCAGCAGGCCGAAGATCCGGACCTGATCCTGTCGGCCCCGTTCCCGACCACGCGGGCGTCGCTGCGACGCAAGATCATCCGTGACCTGACCGGCCAGACCTTCTTAAAGCAGCGCTTTGGACCGCTGCTCGGCAAGATGAAGGGCTCGCAGTCCATTGGGCAGCCGAAGGGCGCGATCTTCGCCGGCGAGGTGGCCCGGCAACGGCCGTTCCTGCTGTGGAATCTGGGCATCCTGGTCGCGCTCAGCGCCATGGGCCTGTGGTGGGCCTGGTTCGCGCTCTGGATCGTGCCGATGGCGACCTGGTTTCCGCTGGTCACCCGCCTGCGCAACATCGCCGAACACGCCCTGGTCGCCAAGGACGAGCCAGACCCGTTCCGCCACGCCCGCACCACGAACGCCAACTTCCTCGAGCGCGCCCTGATCGCGCCCTACCACGTCAATTTCCATGCCGAGCACCACATGTTCATGCACACTCCGTGCTGGAACCTGCCGATGGCGCATCGGCTGCTGGCGCAAAAGGGCCTGACCGAGGGCATGCTGACCGCGCCGGGCTATCTGACCGTACTGAAGGCCGCCTCGAGCAAACCGGCAGTCGCGGTCTGACCTGCCCCGTGCTCTAAGCACGCCATGATCGTCCAGACCCTGGAAGGCCGCCGGGCCTTCATCCGCGAGAATACGCGCCTGCAGCCGACGCCGCACACGCCGGAACTGTCGCTGCACCTGGCCGACGAGGTCACGCCGATCTGGAAGCTGACCGAGGAGGCTCTGGAAGAGATCGGCCTGCCGCCGCCGTTCTGGGCCTTTGCCTGGGCCGGCGGCCAGGCCCTGGCGCGTTATGTCCTCGACCATCCCGAGATCGTCGCCGGCAAGCGCGTGATCGACTTCGCCACCGGCTCAGGCATCGTCGCCATCACAGCCATGAAGGCGGGAGCGAAGAGCGTGCTGGCGGCCGATATCGACATCTTCTGCGAGGCGGCCGTGGGGCTGAACGCCGAGGCCAATGGGGTCGAAGTCGGCTTCACCGACGTCAACCTGCTGGACGCCCCGCCGCTGGAGGCCGACGTCCTGCTGGCTGGGGACATCTGCTACGAGCGGCCGATGGCCGAAGCGGTGATGGCCTGGCTGCGCCAGGGCCGCGACAACGGCGCGACGGTGTTCATCGGTGACCCGGGCCGCACCTACTTCCCGAAGGATGGTCTGGAGAAGCTGGCCGAGTATCAGGTGCCGACCATCCGCGAGCTCGAGGACCTGGCCGTCAAGCGCACCAGCGTCTGGACTCTGCCTTGAGCGGCGAATAAGAACATTTACAGAACATAGACATTGGAGAACGCCATGCGTGAAGACGGCAAGATCGACTATATCGAGTGGCCAGGCGGCGACCTGCCGGCCACCAAGGCCTTCTATTCCACCGCCTTCGGCTGGAGCTTCGTCGACTACGGTCCCGACTATGTCGCCTTCGAGGGCCAAGGCGCCGACGGCGGCTTCGCCAAGCCGCAGGAGGGCTCGACCGACCGTCCGCTGGTCATCCTGTACGCCCACGATCTGGAGGCCATGTTGGACAAGGTGGTGAAGGCCGGCGGCGTGATCACCGCCCCGATCTTCAGCTTCCCGGGCGGCCGCCGCTTCCACTTCACCGACCCGTCCGGCAACGAGCTGGGCGTGTGGAGCGCGACCGGCGTCGAATAGGCGGACGGGGATCCCGGGGGATGCGTATGCGTGTACTGAGCGTGAGCCTTGTGCTGTTGGCGACGGCTGGAGCCGGCTGGGACGAGGCTTGGGCCGAGGATCCGCCGCCCGTCCCCGTTCCCGCCGAGGTCAAGGCGCTGGAAGGCTGCTGGCGCGGCGCCGGCGAGGTGATGGGCAAGCCGGTCGAGATCACCCTCTCGGCCAAGCCGGCCGCGCTGGGGACGGTGCTGACGGTCGATGCCGACAGCCACGCCAAGGCCGATCCCAAGGACCGCTACGCCGCCCATCTGGTGCTGGCCGGCCGCGGCGCGCCGCCCAAGGATGGGGCGGCCCAGAAAGATCTGGCGACAGGTGTCTCCGGCTTCTGGTCCGACAGCTTCGGCGGCTATTTCACCGCCATCGGCAAGGGCGAGGTCCAGCCGGGCGGCTTCGACATCGCGTACGCCTATCCGGACGCCAGCTTCGTGAACCGCTGGCGGCGCGAGGGCCAGGGCCTGACCTGGACCATCGTCGCGCGCAGCGGCGAGAAGGAGAATGCGTTCGCGCGCTACGCGCTGACGCGGGCGGCGTGCTCCGGAGGGCGTCCGCACTAAAACCGCTGCCATCATCCCGGCCGTAGTGCAGCGAAGAGCCGGGCCCCAGGGGCCGGCGCAGCGCGGTTGCCCCTGAGTCCCGGATAGCCTCTCCAAAGCTTCCGGGATGACACGGGTTTGGCGACGGCCGCCCTTGATCAACGCTCCCCCCATCAAACCGTCACACAGCGTCGGTAATGTCCGCCTCCTGACGATCGGGGCGGTCATGAGCGAGAAAAGCTGCGGCGGTTGCGGCATGTGCTGCAAGCTGATGGGCGTGGAGGCTTTGCAGAAGCCGCCGCACGCCTGGTGCGGCCATTTCCGCAAGGGCGCGGGCTGCGCGATCTATGCCGATCGTCCGACCGCCTGCGCCGACTTCGCCTGCTACTGGCTCAAGAGCGAAGGCCTGGGCGACGAGTGGCGGCCGGACCGGGCGCGTTTCGTCCTGCACCGCGAGGACCAGGGCCGCCGCATGGTGGTCGAGGTCGATCCGGCCAGCCCCGAGGCCTGGCGCAAGGCCCCCTACCACGCCACCCTTCGCGCCTGGGCCGCGCGCGGCGCCGTCGACGGCCTGACCCTGAACGTGCTGGTCGGCCAGCGCGGCTTCGAGATCCGCCCCGACCGCGACATCGACCTGGGGCTGGTCCGGGAGTTCGCCGCATGACCGACACGATGACCCTGCCCACGCCGGCGCTGAGCAAGAGCTGCGGGTCGTGCGGCCTCTGCTGCAAGGTCCTGGCGATTGAGGCCCTGGACAAGGCCGACGGCGTCTGGTGCTCGCACTTCCGGAAGGGCGGCGGCTGCGGCAACTACGCGCTGCGGCCGGCCGCGTGTCGGGGCTTTCACTGCCTGTGGCTGACGTCCGAGAAGCTGGGCGACGAATGGCGGCCCGACAAGGCCGGCTTCGTCATGTATTCCGACCGCGACGGCAAGCGCCTGAACGTGGTTGTCGACCCCGGCAAACCGGCCGCCTGGCGGCGCGAGCCGTACTATTCGTACATCAAGGCGATGTCGCGCCGGGCCTTCGACGGCTACGAGCTGGTGGTCTGCATCGGCGACCGCCGGATCGTGGTTTTTCCCAGCGAGGAGATCGACCTGGGCGCCCTGCCGCCGGACCGCAAGCTGGTCAGCGGCTATGTCGAGAAAGACGGCGGCCTGACGCCCTTCGCCATGGTGCTGGCCGACGCGGACTAGAAGCGCGGGTGGAAGGCGCGCGGGCTCCATCCGAAGTCCCGCACGGCGTCGGAGCTGTCGAACGTCAGATCCTGTCTCATCCGCGCGCCCATGGCGACGGTCGCGCCGGGATAGAAAGGCTTGGCCAGACGCATGATCAGGCCGAACAGCCAGACCGGCATCGGCAGGCTGCGCGGCGTCTTGGAGAGACCCTCGAACACCCGGTCGACCATGACGCGATAGGTCACCGTCTCGCCGCCCACCAGGTTGTAGGCCCGGTTCCGCGTCACCGGCGCATGGGCGGCCGCCAAGGCTCCAGCCGCCAGGTCTGCGGCATGGACCGGCTGGCGCAGGCCCTCGCCCGCGCCCGACAGCGGCATGACGTGGAAGCGCTTCACCAGGCGGGCGATGCGACTCACGTTCTCGTCGTGACCTTCGTCATAAATCAGGGTCGGCCGCAGGATGGTCCAGGCCACGCCGTGCTCGGCGCACCAGGCCTCGACGGCCGCCTCGGCGCCGGCCAATTCCAGGGCCACGGACCGCTCGCCGGCGTCCGGGGAGCCGGTCTTGGTGAAGCGGCTGGTCGAGGAGAAGGCGATCAGCCGCTCCATGCCTCGCGCCTTCAAGGCCGACAGGGCCGCGGGCAGCAGCCAGATCGGCGACAGCGAGAACACCGTGGCCGCGACGGGCAGGCGCTCGTCCAGGTCGGCGTCTTTCAGGTCGCCGCCGATCCAGCACGCCTCCTCGGTCGGCGGACGGCGACTGAACGCCACCGGATCCAGGTCCTCGGCCTTCAACCGGGCCAGCAGGTGGCCGCCGATCAGGCTGGTCGCGCCCAGCACCAACACCGGCGTCTTCAGGGTGTTCTCGGAATCCATTCGCCACATATAGTCATGGTTGGGAGAACCAGCCCATGACTTACGAAGACGTGAGAGCCTTCGCGTTCAGACTGCCCGGCGTCGAGGACGGGACCGCCTATGGACGCCCGTGCCTGAAGGCGCACGGCAAGTTCCTGACACGCCTGTTCGAGGACGGCGAAAGCCTGGTCTGCCCCGCCGTGCCGTTCGACGAGCGCGACATGCTGGTCGAGGCCGAGCCGGAGACCTTTCACTTCACCGACCACTTCAGAAACTATCCCTACGTCCTGGTCCGCCTGGCCAAGGTCCATGCCGGCACGGTCGAACGGATGGTCCTGCGCCAGTGGCGGGCGACCGCGCCCAAGAAGGTGCTGAAGGCCTGGGACGAAACCCATCCGACGGAGATCGCATGAGGGCCTGGCGCATCCTGATCGCCATCGGCGCCTGGCTGGGCCCGGTCCTGCAATACTGGCTGATGGTTCACGACCAGACACTGGCCATGGGCGCAGTCAAGACCGTGCACTACTTCAGCTTCTTCACGATCCTGTCGAACCTCCTGGCCGCCGCCGCGCTCACCGCGCCGTTGCTGGCGCCGGCGAGCGCGTTGGCCGCCTGGGCGGAGCAAAGCGGCCCGCGCGCCTCGATCGCCACCTATATGACCATCACCGCCGTGGTCTATCACGCCCTGCTGGCCAGCCAGTGGAGCCCCAAGGGCCTGGATCTCTTCGCCGATACCCTCCTGCATACGATCACCCCCGCCGCCTATCTGATCGACCTGGCCTTGCGCGGCGGCTGGGGCGAGGCGCGGTGGACTGCGGCGGCCAAGGCCATGGCCTTCCCGGCCCTGTTCGGCGCCTGGACCCTGGCCCACGGCGCGCTGTCGGGCTGGTATCCGTATCCGTTTATGAACGTGACCAAGCGCGGTTATCCCGCCGTGATGCTGACCATGATCGAGATGAGCCTGGCTTTCATGTTGGTCGCCGTGGTCTTCGTGGCTTGCCTGCGCATTCGAGCCAGGGTGACGCCGGCCAAGCCCGCCCCCATATCCGCCTGACGCCCTTTCCGGAGTTCTGCATGTCCAAGCTCGTTCCCGCCGTCCGCTCGGGCGACGTCCTGATGCCCGCCCTGGGCTTCGGCACCTGGCAGCTGGAGAACGGCACGGCCGTCCCGCTGGTCGAGAAGGCGCTGGAGGTCGGCTACCGCCACATCGACACCGCCCAGATCTATGGCAATGAGCGCGACGTCGGCGCGGGCATCAAGAACAGCGGGATCAAGCGCGACGAGATCTTCCTGACCACCAAGGTCTGGATCGACAAGTTCGCCGATGGCGATCTGCAGCGTTCGGCCGAGAAGAGCCTGGAGCGCCTCGGCGTCGACCATGTCGACCTGCTCCTTCTCCACTGGCCCAAGCCTGATGTGCCTCTGGCCGAGACGCTGAAGGCCTTGAACGAGGTGCGTTCGCGCGGCTGGACCCGCGCCATCGGCCTGTCGAACTTCCCCTCCGCCCTCCTGGAAGAGGCCGCCAAGCTGTCGGAAGCCCCGATCGCCACCGACCAGGTCGAGTACCACCCCTACCTGTCCCTCAAGACCCTGAAGGCCAGGGCCGACGCCCTGGGAACCTCGATCACCGCCTGGTCACCGCTGGCCCAGGGCAAGGTGGCCACCGACCCGGTTCTGGCCGAAATCGGCGCCGCCCACGGCAAGACGCCAGGCCAGGTCACCCTGCGCTGGATCATCCAGCAAGGTGTCATCGCCATCCCGCGCACCAGCAACCCTAAGCGCATCGAGGAGAACTTCGACATCCTCGACTTCGCCCTAACCGACGAAGAGATGACCCGCATCCACGGCCTGGCCCGTCCCGACGGCCGCCTGGGCGACTGGCTGGACAAGGCCTACGCCTGGGACGCCGAATAGCGGCCGGCCATCATTTGCCGCAGGCCGGCGGTCGCTGGGGCCACGTGGCGCGGCACGGGCGAAGAGGCGGCGTCGACTTCGCGGCGGAAACACCGACTTGCCGATATCCAGCCCGACGATGACGACCTCGCAACAGGCTGAGATGACCGTGGCGAGCTCCGCTTAAACGCCCTGGCTGGGTGGTCACGGCTCGGTGCGGCGCATCTCGTCGGCATGGGCCAGGGCCCAGGCGCACAGGGCCTCGAAAGGCTCTCGAAGCGAATGGCCCAGGGGCGTGATGGCGTACTCCACCCCGATCGGAGCGGTCGGCAGCACCGTGCGGGTCACCAGGCCATGGCGCTCGAGCCGCTTGAGCGCATCGGCCAGCGCCTTGTGGGTGATGCCGTCCAGTCGTCGCTTGATCTCGTTGAAGCGTGATGGTCGAGGGCAGAGGACGGTCAGGATCATGATCGTCCACTTGTCGGCGATCTTTTCCAGCACCGGCCGCACCTGCGCCATGTCCTGGCGCGCACGCTCGGACAGTCGATCCAGATCGGTTTCGTCAGGGATATCTAGGCTACTCATGGTGCGTTCTTGATAGCAGATATATTGTGTATATCTAAGCCGCCATCATTGCATGAGGAGCAACACGATGGCTCGACTGGATAACGATATCGCCCTGGTGGTCGGCGGGGCCAAGGGCATTGGCTTGGCGGTCGCCGAGCGGTTGGTCGCCAACGGCGCGAAGGTCTACCTCACCGGCCGGAACGCGGCCGAGGTCGAGAGCGCGTCCAAGCAGGTGGGACACAACGCTGTCGGACTGGTCGCGGACGCCAGCGATGCCGGCGACCTGGCGAGGGTCGTGGAGATCGTCAGAACCCGTGAAGGTCGCATCGACGCCCTGGTGCTGAATGCTGGCTTGGCTGAACCGGCCTCACTGGCCGACGCGACGGTCGAGCATTTCGATCGCCATTTCACCGTCAATGTCCGGGGAGCGATGCTGGCGCTGCAAGCGAGCCTGACGACCCTGACGGACGGCGCGGCCGTGGTGCTGGTCGGGTCGATCGCCGATGCGATTGGGGTGCCGAACTACGGCGCCTACGCGGCCACGAAGGCGGCGATCCGCTCCTACGCCCGCACCTGGGCGGCGGAACTCGGGCCGCGCCGCATCCGCGTGAACGTGGTGAGCCCCGGCCCCACGGACACGGCGATGATGGCGGCGACGACCGAAGAGATGCGCGCGGCGCTCGTTGGCCAGATCCCGCTGGGTCGCATGGCGCGCCCGGACGAGGTGGCGGCGGCCGTCGCCTTCTTGGTCAGCGACGACGCCAGCTTCGTCACCGGCGCCGAACTCTGCGTCGATGGCGGCATGACACAGGTCTAGGGGGCGGAGCTCCGGTGATAGGTTCAACGCCGGAGCCAGCGCTGCGCGGTCGTCGCATGAGCCGCAACAAACATTCGCTAATCAAAGTTTTTTCATATACAAATTATCAAGGCGGACAGGCGCTGGCTCTTCCCTGCTTGGTGCTGGGGCCTGTCCATCGCCCATGATTTGAACGGAAAGACGCGATGGCGCTCATACGGACCTTGACTTGGGCGGCCGCCGTCCTCCTCAACGCTTTCGTCCTGGTCAGCGCGCCGCAAGCCCAGCCACGCTCGGACAGGGCGGCGCATTTCGAATGGCGGTCGTCTGCGCCACTGATTGTTCCGACAGCCGAAGGCCAGGCCGACTATGCCGGTCTGAAGGATCCGTCGGTGGTCTCTTTCAACGGCGCGTATCATGTGTTCATGACGACCGCCGCCGCCGATGGCTGGCACCTGGCCTATGCGCGCTTCAAGGATTGGTCCGAAGCGCCGCACGCCAAGATCGTCAGCCTGAAACCCTCGGGCATCGGTCCTGGATATCGCGCCGCGCCGCAGGTCTTCTATTTCGCGCCTCAAAAGCTCTGGTACATGATCTATCAGAGTGGTCCGCCCGTCTATTCGACGACGGCGAACATCGAAGACCCGATGTCGTGGAGTCCGCCGAAGCCCTTCTTCACGGAAGCTCCGGCCATCATCAAGCGCTCCGGACAAGAGGCCTGGCTCGACTTCTGGGTCATTTGCGACGACGCCAACTGCCACCTTTTCAACACCGACGACAACGGCCATCTGTTCCGGTCGCAGACGCCCGTCGGACGCTTTCCCAATGGCTTTTCGGACACGAAGCTGGTCCTGACGGGCCCGCGCGACGACATCTTCGAAGCCAGCATGCACTACAGGGTCGCGGGCACGAACACCTACCTCAGCCTCGTCGAGGCCATTGGCCCGCACGGGCGTTATTTCCGCGCCTGGACCAGCGACCGGCTTGACGGAACATGGCGTACGCTGGCCGCCAGCGTCTCGGATCCGTTCGCCGGATCCGACAATGTCGCATTCGCCGGCCCTGCCTGGGCCGAGGGCGTTTCCCACGGCGAGCTCGTGCGTAGCGGGTATGACCAGACCCTGACGATCGATCCCTGCAAGCCTTTGCGGTTTCTCTACCAGGGCTTGGCGTCCCATGCCCCGAACACCGACTATATGCTGCTGCCCTATCGTCTCGGCCTCCTGACCGCTGCGCAGCCCAACCCCATCAGCCGGATGTGTCGCGGTCGCGCCGACCTGGGCGTCACGCCGCGCTGATCGTCGAGAAGCCGCCACCGCTTAGCAGCGCCGGGATCGGGCGTGCGCCTGATCGTTGAAAGGCCGAGCAACCGGCGCACTGCACTGAAACTGCACGCAGCTTTCGAACCGCGTGCACCGATCCAGCGGTCGCCGCTGGACACCAGGATCGCATCCCTCGGGCTCCTTTCATGGGGTCCCGAGCCATGTCGATCACACCCGGGTCACGCGCCGCCTTCTGGCTGAAGTGCGCGCTGGCCCTCCTCCTAGTCGCGGTCGCCGACGCGCTTTTCTATCGCCAGTCCGTCGGGGCGAACTTCGGCGTCTACGCGCTGGCCCTGGTCTTGGCGGTGCTTGTCGCCGCGCCAGCGACCAGGCGCTCGCCACACGCCCTAGTCGCCCTGGCGGTCGCGGTCGGCGCGGCCCTGCTGTTCCTGGAGCATCCCACCAGCGTCATGGCGGGGCTTTGTGTCCTGGCGCTAGCCGTGGCGGTGCTGTCACCGCGCGCGGCCGCGACAGACGACGTGTGGCCGTGGGCGCAACGTCTGGTCATGGCGATGCTTCGCGGCGGGATCGGCCCCTTGAAGGATCTTCGCCCGCCGCGCGCCCGCCGCCTGCGCCGGCGGCGCGGCGGCGCGGGCCCCTCACGGCTGTCGGTCCTGCTGCTGCCGCTGGCGGGCGGCCTCGTTTTCATCGCGCTTTTCGCGGCGGCCAATCCGCTGATTGCGGTGATGCTGGAGAGCATCCGCCTGCCGCGCCTGGACATCTTGCGATCGGTCTTCTGGCTCCTGGTCGGGACCACGGTCTGGGGCTTCCTGCGGCCACGCGGCCTGCGCCGGACATTCGCGCCGCCGGATGGCCGGGGCGACCTGAAGGTCTTCGGCGTCACACCAACGTCGCTCTCCCTATCGCTGGTCGTGTTCAACGTTCTGTTCGCCCTGCAGAACGGCCTCGACCTGGCGTTCCTCTGGAGCCACGCCCCCCTCCCAGCCGGCGTCACCCTGGCCGAGTACGCCCACCGGGGCGCCTATCTGCTGATCGCCACCGCCATCCTGGCCGGGGCCTTCGTGCTCATCGCCCTGCGCCCCGGATCGACCACGGCCGCATCGCCGGCCGTGCGTCGGATGGTGGTGCTGTTCGTGGCCCAGAACCTGTTGCTGGTGGCCTCCAGCGTCCTGCGCACCCTGGACTATGTCGAGGCCTACGGCTTGACCCAGCTACGCCTGGCCGCCCTGGCCTGGATGGCCCTGGTCGCGGTCGGCCTCGTCCTCATCTGCGTGCGATTGCTGCAGGACAGGAGCTCGAGTTGGCTGATCAACGCCAACGCCGCGGCCGCTCTCCTGGTTCTGGTGATCGCCAGCCTCACAGATCTGGGCGGCGTCGCGGCGACCTGGAACAGCCGCAACGCCCGGGAGGTCGCCGGCCACGGTCCCCGACTGGACCTGTGCTACCTGGAAGCGCTGGGCCCGGCGGCCTTGGTCCCGCTGGCGGAGCTGGAAGGTCGCCCCCTGGCTCCGCCCCTGGCCGAGACCGTCACCTCGATCCGCATCCGCCTGCTTGGCGACCTGGATCGCCGGCAGGCGGACTGGCGGACCTGGTCCTGGCGCGACGCGCGTCGTCTGCAGACCGTCCGGAACCTGACGGCGCGACATCCGACGTCGGCCTCGCCGACACGAGACTGCGAAGGTCGGCTTTTCGGCGTGGAGAGCGACCGTCAGTCGCCAGAGGCGTTGACCGACGCAACTCAACCCGGAACATGACCGCCATGCCGCAACGGATCCTCATCGTCGACGACGACCCGCACATCCGCCAGCTCCTTGTCTTCGCGCTGGAGAAGGCAGGCTTCGCCACCCGCGAGGCGGAGGATGGCGAGGCGGCCCTGGCCGCAATCGCCGACGCCGCGCCTGCGCTCGTCGTCCTGGACATCAACATGCCTCGGATGAGCGGGCTGGAGGTCTGTCGCCGCCTGCGCGGCGAGAGCGACGTGCCGATCCTGTTTCTGTCCTCGCGGGACGAAGAAATTGACCGGGTCCTCGGCATCGAGCTGGGCGCCGACGACTATGTGGTCAAGCCGTTCAGCCCGCGCGAGGTGACGGCCCGGATCGGCGCCATCCTGCGGCGGACAGGATCGCAGACGCCGAAGGTCGAGACACCGCTGGCGGCTCTCGGCCGGGGCCGCCTGGGTCTGGATCCGGACGGTTGGATCGCCTCGTGGGACGGCCAGGAACTGGCCCTGACCGTGACCGAGTTCGGCATTCTGCGCACCCTGGCCGCCGCGCCCAGCAAGGTCTTCACGCGTGACGCGATCATCGACCGTCTGCGCGGACCGGGCTTTGCGATCACGGACCGCACCGTGGACAGCCATGTGCGCAACCTGCGCGGCAAATTCGCCCAGGTCGGCGGCCACGACGTGATCGAGACCCGGGCCAGCGTCGGCTACCGCCTGGGCGCGTGCCAGGGCGGCGCGGCTTGATCGACCGGGTCAAGGCCTTCCTGAAGCGTCGCTGGCCGCGCCTGCGGCTGAGGCTGATCCTGTTCGCCGTGCTGTTCTTCGCGGCCGCCATGCCGGGGATCAGCGCGATCTTCCTGCGGGTCTACGAAAACACCCTGGTGCGCCAGACCGAGGCCGAACTGGTCGCCCAGGGCGCGGCGCTCGCGGCGATGGCCGCGGTCGACTGGCCAGGCGCGCCGCCGCCGGACCCGACCCCCGACCGCGCCGCACCTGGCTACTACGCCCCCGAGCCAACGACCCTGGACCTGCGCACCGCCGCCATCCTGCCCGAACGCCCGCCCCCCGGCGCCGACGGCAAGGTCGCGGATCCGACCGCCATGCGCGTGGCCCAGACCCTGGATCCGGTGATCGAGCGTACGGCCCGCACGACTCTGGCCTCAATCCTGGTCCTGGACAGTCGCGGCATCGTCGCGCGCGGCTACGGCCAGGGCGACGACCTTTCGGCCTTGCCGGAGGTTCGCGCGGGCTTGGCCGGGCGCCCGAGGACCGTCGTCCGGCGCAACGGCGATTATCGCCCAAGCTACGCTTTCGAATGGCTGAGCCGCGCGGCGGATGTCCGCCTGCACCACGCCCGGCCAATCACGGTGGGTGACCGCGTGGTCGGTGTCATTCTGCTCTCACGTTCTCCCCGGGCGCTGTTCCGCGGGCTCTATGAGGATCGTGGGAAGATCATCCTGGGCGTGACCGGCATCTTCGCCATCCTGGTGCTGCTGTCGGGCCTGGTCTCGCGCGGCGTGACCCGGCCGATCGAGGCCCTGAGCGCGGCCTCGCGCGACATGGCGAGCGGACATGGCGCGCCCCCCGCAACCCCGACCACCGCGGCCCTGGAGATCCAGGCCCTGTACGACGACTTCCGCGTCATGGCCCAGGCCCTCGATCGCCGTTCGAGCTACCTGCGCGACTTCGCCACCGCCGTCAGTCACGAATTCAAGACGCCGCTGGCCGGCATCGCCGGCGCCCTGGAGCTGCTGCAGGACCACGGCGAGACCATGAGCCCGAATGACCGGCGGCGCTTCCTGGACAACGCCGGCGCCGACGCGGCGCGATTATCCCTGCTGGTTACGCGTCTTCTGGACTTGGCCCGCGCCGACATGGCCCGCCCGGATCTGGATGCGGCGACTCCCCTCCTGGTTCCGCTTCACCGCGCCGCCGACGCGGTCGTCGGCGAGACCTTTCGGGTGGAGCTACGCGCGCTGGAAAGCGGCCCGATGGCGGCGGTTCCGGAGCCGACGCTCGACACCGTGTTGAACGTGCTTTTCCAGAACAGCCGCCAGGCCGGCGCCGCCCATGTCGTCGTCACTCTGGACGAGACGTCGGACGCGATCGTGCTGCGGATCGCCGATGATGGCCCGGGCATTCCGGCCGCCGATCGGGACCGGCTGTTCGAACCGTTCTTCACCAGTCGGCGGACCGAGGGCGGCACGGGCCTGGGCCTTTCCATCGCCCAGTCCTTGCTCGCCGCCAGCCACGGCGCGATCCAGCTGGTCGAGAGCGACCACGGCGCGGCGTTCGAGGTCACCCTGCCCCGCGCCCGCTAGGCCCTGCACGTCGCCTCCATCAAATCTCGACATCGGCCGCGACCGCGCCTGCACCGCCTCCCGCGATGCTCAGGGCTCAGGGAGGACACGACATGGATGGAGACAACGTCGGGCCGGCCTACCGGCTGGCGGTGCGCGAGGAACGCGGAGCCTGGAACTGGACGCTCCTGCGGGGCGAGACGGTGGCCATGACGGGCGAGGCGTTCGGCCTGGAGGACGCTGTCCGACGGGCCGAGTTCGCCGCGGGCGCCCATGCTGCGTTCGAAAGGATCGCGCGAAGGCGTTTCTAGCGCGACAGGCCGGCGCAGGGCCACTCGGCGTCACAAACCAGCCAGAAGATGAATGTCGAGAACACGACACAATTTTACCGGTAGTTTACCGCAGCGCGCGACATCTTGACACACAACCTTCAGTGGGCGCCGTGTGTTCCAGCGTATTGCAGCGATCGATGTGGTGCGGGGCTATTGCCTCGTGAACATCTACATCAACCACATCATGGTCGGCGTGCTGCACAAGTTCTCGCCGTCGAACTTCGGCCTTTCCGACAGCGCCGACCTGTTCGTGTTCCTGGCGGGCGTCTCGACCTATCTGGCCTATGGCGCACTGAACTTCCGCGAGAGCGCGCGCGCCCTGTGGCGGCGGGCGGCCAAGCTCTATGGCTGCAACATCCTGCTGATCATCTGCACCCTTGCGGCGTCGGCGGCGCTGGCCGCGTCGCTGGATCCGGACGCGCTGTTGATCGCGCCCGAGCTTCGCGCGCTGGCCAGCAAGCCGTGGCCGGCGGCGGCCTGGCACGTCGCCACCTTGCAGCAGTCGGTCGGCTTCTCGATGGTGCTGAGGCTCTATGTCGGCCTGATGCTCATGGCGCCGTTGTTCCTGTGGCTGGCGGGCCGCCGCTGGTGGTGGGCGTTGCCGCCCGCGGTCCTGATCTGGGTCGCCACCGGCCACCACAGGCTGCTGGAGCACGAAAGCCTGACGGGCGCTCCGATCGCGCTGAGCCCGCTGCCCTGGATCTTGACCTTCGTCGCGGGCGTGGCGCTGTCGGCGGCGATGGCCCAGAAGGTTCGCCTTCCCCGCTCGCGCCTGCTGACCGGCGCGGCGCTGGCGGTAGTGGTCGGCTACTTCGCCCTGCTCCACGCTCAGCCCTACTGGCCCGAGGCCAAGGCCTGGGTCGCCGCCCGCGACACCAGCTTCTGGCTGGGCGGCAGTAAAAGCTTAGTGTCGCCGCTCCGTGTGCTGCACCTGCTGGCCCTGGCCTATCTGTTCGTCGCCTTCCGGGACGCGCCGGTGATCCGTCTGGTCCACCGGGCCGGACCACGATCGTTCCTGGCTGTGCTGGGCCGCCGCTCGCTACCGGTGTTCGTGACCGGCGCGGTCCTGGCCGTGACCGCCAACGAACTGCTGAATCTGGCCAATCTGCGCTGGGGCCAAGGCTCCTTCAGCGCCGTTCTCATCGAGACGCTTCTGGTGGCGGGGGGGATCGCCGCGATGTGGGTGGCCGCCGAGGGCGGTCATGAGGGTTCCCCCGCCGGCATCCCTGTCGACCCACGCCCACGGCCGACGAGATCGATCAGTTCGGCGCACGCCAGCGAAGAAGGTCATCGCGCCGCGCGATGACAGAAAGGAAACCTCGTCGTCTCTCACGTTCCCGACGCCAATGAGCGATAACCTCATTTCGGGAATCTCATCTCAAATTCTCGCTTAGATTGTCATTGAACTGTGTTATCTGTCATCCTGCCAGCGCCGGGGGGCGATTTGGAAGATTGGGCGCGACATCGCCTCAGACAGACAAATGCGAGGCGACAAGGTGGACTTTGGAGACCCTGGCGACGCTGGACCTGAACCGTTCGATCCCGAGACCTTCATTCGCCCGACAGAGACCAAAAGTCTCAACAAGGTCTATTTCATCGGCCCCTACGGCCGGCGCGTGAGCTTTGCCTCGCAGCAGCGGAGAGTGCTGAACACCGTCTGGGCGCTTGAGGAGACATCCCGCATCAAGAAGGGCGATCGCGTCGCCGTCGTGGGCGCGGGCCTGGCGGGCGTGATGGCCGCCGTCGCGCTGGCTGCGCGAGGCATGCGGGTTTTCCTCTACGAGGAAAAGCCCAACGCGCTGAGGGTCCAGAGCCAGACCAACCACCGCTACGTTCACCCGACCATCAACTTCTGGCCCGATGAAGCTCTGCGCCCATCGACCCGGTTCCCGTTTTTCGACTGGGCGGCGGGCGTTTGCGACGACATCGTCAAGAGCGTCTACGACGAGTGGGTGGAACTGCGAGCCATCCTCGAAGAGGACAATCGTCTCCAGAAGTTCCATAACAACACCGCCGTCGACGCCTTGACGCCAACGCCCGACGGCAAGGTGCATGTCGAAGCCCGTGTGAAGCAACGCAGCGGCGACTTCGACGCCGTCGTCGTCACCACCGGCTTCGGGGTCGAGAAGATCCTTCAGAACACCCAGACCGTCTCCTATTGGCAGCAGGACAAGGTCGAAGATCAGGTTCGCGACAGCGCCCTGGAACGACTGTTGGTCAGCGGCACCGGGGATGGCGGCCTGATCGACGTGCTAAGGTTGCTGCATAGCGATTTCGATGCGGGGCGTTTCTGCCTTCAGATCGCCCACGAGCTCGCGATCGCGGGCGCCGCCGAGCCGCTCGCCGACCTCGAGGCTCGTGTAAAGCAGCGGTTCGTCGCGTCCTACGAAGCCACGATCGCGGCCGCGGGCGAGGCGGCCGCCCAAGCCGCGCTCAAATCGGCCATGGCCGTCGCCGCCGACGCCTATGCCGAGGAGCTCGACGGCTATTTCGAAGCCTGGCTGCCCGATGGCGTGGAGAAGCTTCTCGACGTCTCGCTGATCGATGATCGCGGCCGGCAGGTTCAGCTGGTCGGAACACTGCCCCATCCCTACTCGATGAACTCGGCGCCGATCCATCGCGTGCTGATCGCGCACGCCTTGCGCCGGAAGACACTGGCCTATGTGTCGGGATCCCTGGACGCAGCCGGAACGGGCCTGGCGATCGAAACGCCTGCCGAACTGCAGGACGTCTTCCCGGAGTACGCGATCGCAAGGCACGGCTCGAACCTCCCTATCGAGCGCTTTATCCCCGACGAGGCCGAGCGCGCCGCGCTTCAGGCGCTCCAGGAAGGCGCCTCGGACTGGCTGCGCGACGATATCGTGGGCGCGGCCTACTTCAGGCTGGACAAGTATCCGCCTCACGATCCGACCGACGACGACTTCATAATCTCACGGCTCAGCCGGGCGGAGGACTACGTCAAGACGTTCGCAGGCGGCAACGTAAGCTACACGCGGAAGAACGGCCGTCGAGGCCTGGAGGTCACGCCTCGCCCCGACAAGGTTCTGCATCGAGACAAGGTCCCCGATGAGCTCTTCGGCATAACCCTGCACGTCAGCGACAGGCGCCCGCGCTTTTCGACGGGAACGAGGAAGCGCTGATGGCCGACCTCTATCCCAGCGCCCCGATCATCGTGACGGGCTACAATCATGTCGAGGGCGTCCTGGGCGTGGTGGTCCAAGATGGTGATGACGGCCATTGCTATGGGCTGACCTCGCGGGCGCTGTTCGTCTCCGACCAGCCTGCCCTCACCGCTGATGGCACGAACCGTCGCGTCGGCAAGCTCTCTCCGAAATTCGACGCGCCTCGCGATCGGTCACGGCGGGTCGTGCCAATCATCGAGTTGGTTGGCTTCATCGATCTCAACCGCTCGCTTTCACTGTCGGATGAAAACCCGACCTCGCGCAGGAAGATCGCGGGCACGGCAGCGGCCAAGTCCCTTCTAGCCAGCACGCTTTACGTCATTCCGCCCGCCAGGCCGGCCATCCCGGCTCAGATCGTCGGCTTTGGCGTGACATTCGATCTCGACACTGACGGCGGCGGGCTCATCACCGTCGAAGGCGGCTTGGAGCTAGCGCCCCCTCAGGGCCCAATCGGGCTCAATACCGGCGACGCCGGCGCGCCCGTCGTCACTCAATCGGGCCAGCTCGTCGGTCTGGTGGTCGCCATCAACCGGGACGCCTGCATCGTCGCGCCGCTGCACGAGACCTTCGTTCAGCATGGGCTGAAGACCTATCTGCGCCAGGCGCCCGTCCCTGCGGCGGCAAAGGCGACAACGAGAAGCTGGGGTGACGCTGCCGAACCCATGGTGGGCGGCAATCCTCGGATCGCCGGCGTGACGATACCGGGGCGCAAGCGCGTCGCCATTGCTCTGCAGTACATCCATGGCATCGGCGCTACGAGCGCGGCGAAGATCTGCAAGGCGCTCGACCTGCCCGACGGTCTGCGCGCCAACGCCCTGACCAACAGCCAGGTCCTGGCGCTGCGCGAGCACATCGAGACCAACTATGTGGTCGAGGGAGACCTGCGGCGCCAGAAGGCGGCCGATATCAAGCGGCTGGTCGATCTCGCGTGCTACAGGGGCCTTCGGCATCGCAAGGGTCTGCCGGTCCGAGGTCAGAGGACCCACACCAACGCGCGCACCCGCAAGGGCAAGGCGATCCCAATCGCCGGAAAGAAGAAATAGCGGAAATACGGCCAGCGTCCCTTCAAGCTTCACAGGCCTTGCACAATCTGGAATATGTTTAGTATAGTTAACTAAATTATAAGGCGAGCCTCAGTCGAGGTCGCGCACCGCGTAGCGTCGCGTCCCCGCAACCTTGACCCCGGAAGCTCCCATGTCTCGCGCCCTGCTCGGCGGCGTGGCCATCGCAGCGCTCAGCCTTTCGGCCTGCGCCAGTGACGGCCTGTCCTCGGCCCCACCGCCCACGCCGTCAGCCGCTCCAGCCAGCGTCCATCTCGCCACGCTGACCGTCGTGCCCTGGCAGGACATCGCGCCGACGCTGCAGCCGAAGTTCGACCTGTCGGAAGGCGAAGCGCTCAAACAGGCCATCGCCGTCAGTTCGAAGACGAGTAGCGCCTCATCGGTCGCCGACCAGTTCTTCATCGATGCGGCGATCGCTGGCCAGACCGTCGACAGCGAGCGCAAGGTCGAGACTAAGGACGGCCTGACCACCGTGTCGGAAACCAAGACCACGGCGCTGAAGACGCCCGCCGCGCCGAATGGCAAGGCCGACAATGCGGGCGCCGCTGGAGGCGGCGACGCCGGCGCGGGCAATTCTGGCTCTGCTGCGGGGGCCTCGGGCAACGCCACGCCGTTCACCCCTACGATCGAAGCCGTAAGGACCTACCAGCTGGCGACGGCGCTGTTCCAGGAAGCGCGCATTCTAAACCGTTATGTCGGCGGCGTGACTGTCTATCCCGGGTACACGCCTTATCTGGTGCGGCTGCAGCTTACCGTGTTTCCGAACGAGCGGGACACGACCTACGACACGACAGTCACGCTGCGTTTCTATCAACCGGCCTGCCTGGAACAGATCGGCTGCGTGAAGATCGTCCCTCTGCTTGTCACCGAATCCCTGGAGGGGACGTCGGAGTCGGCCAGTGTGAAGTCGTCCAGTAGCGCGGGCGGCGAGATCGGGTGGACTCAAGGGGTGTTCGGAATCGGCGCCGGCGCGAGCCACAAGCGCGCCAAGGCTTCCGACAGCGCAACGGTCCGCCCCAACAGTTTGTTCGCCATCGCCAAGGTCGACGAGTCCACCCTGAAGGTCCGCCTTGGGGCCAATCGTTTTGGCGATGCATTTGAGATGCTGCCGCGCAATCACACGGTGTCGGTAGTGATCTACGTCCGCGATCAGGTCGAGAGCGTCACGGTGAAGGGCTATGCCAACTTCGTGGACGCGACCCGCAGGCTGGCGCCCACGAACGACGCTCCTATCCTCACCGAACAATTCTACCTCCCGGTGACCGAGAAGACCGCGTGCCCGCCGCCGCAGATGGTGACGCTGACTGACAACGGGACCGAGATGACCGGCTCGATGGGCAACGCCTTCGGCTTCGGATTGACGAAGATCTACGGTCGCTTTTTCGCCTCCAGCATCAAGGTCGGCGATCGACCGCTGACTCTGCAGTCGAAATCCGCGACGGTGAACGGCAACAACATCATGCTGACATTCCCATCCGCCAGCGCGCTGATGCCGAAGGACTTCAGGGGTCCGCTTACGGGGCGGCTGGCCTTCAGCTATTTCAGCCGCGAGGTGCCTGGTCCAAGCCAGGGCAATATCAAGAGCGACAACTGCGAGGCCGGGCCCAGCGACCCTAGCCACTTCTACATCGCCCTTGTCGACATGAAGCTTCCGGCCGACGCGCAACGGAGCGCGCAACAACAGCAGCAGCAACCCGCCCAGCAACAACCCGGCGCAAGCCAGCCTAACGCCCAATCCCCCGGCGCTACTCCGAACAAACACGGTTCTGGCCCCGCCGTCTCTTCGCCTCAGGATCACACACCCAGCCCGACCGGCGCTCCGAAAGAGGCCACGGAGACCGAGAGGAACGCTGCGACGCCTCCCGCCTTGGTCAAACCCACGCCGAATGCCGAACCCGGCGCAGCGTCGACGCCCAAGTCGCAGCCCCCACCGGCCCCGCCGGGGACCTGACGCGCGGCAGGAAACACGCGATCGCATCCAAGGCGCGGCTCTATCCTGTGGCCAGGATCACCGGCAATGGAAGGCCCGCGCCATTTCCAAACCTTGTGGGCTTCCCGCAACTGGCCATTCGGTTCGTGGGCCGGACCGCAAGCACGACCCGGTGCGGAACGCTCCTCTGGTTGTGTCGAGAGGCCGTGCCGTCCAGGAACCCTTCCAGCGGGATTGACATCATCGGAGGCCAATCCTAAATTTCTGTCATGACAGAAACACCAGACATCTCGAGACGCCTTCCCACCGCAGTGGAGCAATTCGTGCTGCGTTGGGGCGACATGGGCGGTCAGTGGGGCGTCAACCGCTCGGTGGCCCAGATCCACGCCCTGCTCTACCTGGCAGACCGGCCGATGACCGCCGAGGACATCGCCGACAGCCTGGGCATGGCCCGCTCGAACGTCTCCAACAGCATCCGTGAGCTGATCGGCTGGAAGCTGATCCGCCGCGTGCCCCTGCTGGGCGACCGGCGCGACCATTACGAGGCCGAGGCCGACCTCTGGCAAATGCTGACCCGCATCGCCCAGGGGCGCAAGGAACGCGAGATCGACCCGATGGTCGAGGCGATGGGCCCCGTGCTGGCCGCGGCCGACGACGATCCCACCCTGAGCCCGGTGGCGCGCAAGCGTCTGAAGGAGATGCACAGCTTCGTCACCACGATCGACAGCTGGTATGGCCAGATGCTGACCGTTCCGCCGGCCACCCTGATGTCGCTGATCAAGATGGGAACGAAAGTCGTGGGCCTGCTGGGTCTGGGACGCGGCAAGGCGGACAAGACGACGTAAAAAATTTTGACCCGCTATTTCTCTTTGAACAGAAATAACAGGTCAGACAGGAATAGGGGATTTAGTGATAATGATGGCAAAACGACGTCCTGCGCGCCTGCGTCTCAGCCCCCCCGACTCCGCGACCGACAAGCCTGCAGACCTGCGCGATCTGCGTTTCCGCGTCCTGCTCGGCGAGGCGGGTTGGAGCCGCCTGCCGCCAGCCGTTCGCGAGCGGTTCAGCAAGCGCCTGCATCCGGGGATGGCCGTGATCTATGCCGGACGGATCACCGAGAGCCGGCGCAGCCTGGCGGGCCGAGCGCTGGCTCAGTTGTGCCGCCTCATCGGCGCGCCCCTGCCCTTGAACGACGACCTGAACGCCGCCGCCGTGGTGACCGTCACCGAGGACGGCCTCGCCGACGGGCAGTTCTGGACCCGGATGTATAACCGCGCCCACGGCTTCCCGCAGGTGATCCACAGCAGCAAGCGCTTCGCCGGTCCGACGGGTCTGGAGGAGCACCTCGGCGGCGGCTTCGGCATCGCCCTGGCGGTCAGCGCCGACGAGACCGCCCTGCATTTCCACAGCCGCGGCTATTTTCTAACGCTCGGTCCGGTTCGCTTGCGCCTGCCCGCCTGGCTGGAGCCCGGCACCTTGACCATCAGTCACATAGACCAAGGCGACGGCAGCTTCGCCTTCGTTCTGGATCTGCGCCATCCCCTACTGGGCGGGATGCTTCGCCAGGTGGGGCTGTTCCGCGAGCGCCCCGCGCCGCTTCCCCACGATCATGAAGGAGATCGGCCATGACCGACCTGATCTGGACCCTGGTCTTCATCCAGGTGGCGATGGGCGGGTTTGATACCCTCTATCACCATGAGCTGACCGAGCGTCTGGCCTGGCGACCGTCGCAGGCCCGCGAGCTCCGCCTGCACGGGGTGCGCAACCTGGCCTATGCAGTGATGTTCCTGGCCTTGGGCTGGAGCCGTCCCGAAGGCTTGGCTGCGGCGGCGCTGATCGTACTGATGCTGGCCGAACTGGTCGTCACCCTGTGGGATTTTGTAGAGGAGGATCGCACGCGCAGGCTGCCGGCCAGCGAGCGCGTCACCCACACCCTTCTGACCCTCAACTACGGCGTGGTGCTGGCCCTGCTGGTTCCGCTACTGGCCGGCTGGACGGCGCTGCCGACCACGGTGAGCGCCGCCTTCCACGGCGTCTGGAGTTGGCTGTGCGCGTTGGCGGCGGTCGGGGTCGTCGTCTTTGGCCTGCGCGATCTGGCCGCCGCGGGGAGGGCCAAGCGGATCGTAGCCGGCGATCCCGCCCCGCTGGTCGCCGCCCTGCCGCCACGCCAGGCAGTGTTGATCACCGGCGCCACCGGCCTGATCGGCCGCCGCCTGGTCGCCGCCCTGGTCGCCGCTGGCCACGAGGTGACGGTCCTGACCCGAGCCCGGGCCAACGCCGCCGCCCTACCCGCCCCGATCCGGATTGTCACAGACCTCGACCAATTGTCCGACGACGCCCGCATCGACGCCATCGTCAACCTGGCTGGCGAACCGATCGCCGACGGGCTGTGGACCGCCGCCAAGCGCCGCCGGATTGTCGACTCCCGCGTGGCGACCACTCGGGCGGTCGTGGCGCTGGCCGGCCGGCTGCGCAGGCGGCCCGCCGTGCTGATCAATGGCTCGGCCATCGGCTGGTACGGACTGCGGGGCGACGAGACGCTCGACGAGACGGCCGACGGTCGCGATTGCTTCTCCCGGACGGTCTGCGCCCAATGGGAAGCCGCCGCCGAGCCCGCCGAGGCCCTGGGCGTGCGCGTGGTGCGGCTGCGGATCGGCATCGTCCTGGCGATCGAAGGCGGCGCCCTGTCCCGCATGCTGACCCCGTTTGAGTTCGGCCTGGGCGGACCGTTCGGAGCGGGACGGCACTGGATGAGCTGGATTCACCTGGACGATCTGGTGCGCCTGATCGCCCACGCCATCGCCACGCCAGGCCTCAGGGGCGCGGTCAATGGGACGGCGCCGGACCCAGTGCGCAACCTGGCCTTCGCGCGAACCCTCGGCAGCGTCCTGCATCGGCCCGCCGTCGTGCGGGCCCCGGCCGCGCCCCTCCGCCTGGCCCTTGGCGCCTTCGCTGACGAGCTGCTGCTGGAAGGTCAGAAGGTCGCCCCGATTGCGGCGTTGAGCAGCGGCTTCCGGTTCACCTACCCCACCCTGGACACGGCGCTTACCGACCTTGTCGGCGCGCGCCCGACCCAGCCGACAGCCCCCGCCGTACAGCTTGCTCAGGCCTGAAGGCCCGTGAAGCAGCTTCCTTCGCTCGATCAGGATCAGGCCTGGCGACCGTTCGGCAAGGTTCCGGACGGTCGCCTGCGACTGACCGCCTCCACCTGTGCGGCCGACGGAATGCGCATGCCCGGCGCGCTGGCATGACCGTCTAGCCGGCCCCCGTCTCGATGACGCGGACGCCTTCCGCTTCGCATCGCGCCGCCAGATCCGGGCTCTCCAGCCTGTCCGTGACAAAGACGTGGACATCGCCGATGTGTCCGATACGCACCGGCGCGGGGCGGCCCAGCTTCTGGCTATCGGCGACAAGGATCACTCGCCGCGAGCTTTGGATGATCGTCCGAGACACCTGCACTTCGTTGATGTCGAAGTCGAGCAGCGCCCCATCCTCGTCCATGGCCGAGGCGCCGATAATGGCGAAATCAACCTTGAAGTTGCGGATGAAGTCGACCGCGAAAGCGCCGACCGAAGCCCGGTCGGCGCTGCGGACACGCCCTCCCACCACGATGACCTCGACACCGGGCGAAGACGCCAGGATATCGACAACATTGAGGTTGTTGGTGATCACCAGGAGGCCCGTGCGGCCCTGCAGGGCCTTGGCTACCTCTTCGGTCGTTGTGCCGATGTTGATGAACAGCGAGGCCTTTTCAGGGATCAGGGCCGCCGCCGCGGCGCCGATGGCTTCCTTGGCCTCGCGCGCCAGCACCCGCCGCGCCTCGTATTCCAGATTGTCGACCCCGCCGGCCGCGATCACGGCGCCCCCGTGCACGCGATTCAGCGCACCCTGGTCGCAGAGGTCATTGAGATCCTTGCGGATCGTCTGACGCGAAACCTGCAGCTGCTCGGACAAGGCCTCAACCGTCACACGTCCGCTTTTGCGGGCGAGCGCGAGAATCGCCTCGTGACGCTGCTCGATAGCCATCAGTGCACCTCCCAACCCCGCTTAGCGCGTCCGCCTCGTCCTTGGCCAGCGCGCTTCCGAGACACTTTCGTATATGCGCGCGTTTTGGCGAGATTTCTTTCGCTTATGGATTTCGTATTTGCGAATTTAGACATCATCTGCTACCAATCCTGCCAGAACAAGAAGGAACGGCGGGGATGGAGTTCGACCTTCTGGTGGTCGGCGGCGGCGTTAACGGCGCGGGCATCGCGCGTGACGCGGCCGGTCGTGGCCTGTCGGTCCTGCTGGTCGAGCAGAACGACCTGGCGAGCGCGACCTCTTCGGCCAGCACCAAGCTGGTGCATGGCGGCCTGCGCTATCTGGAGTACTACGAATTCCGGCTGGTTCGCGAAGCGCTGGAGGAGCGCGAGACGCTGCTGGCCATGGCTCCGCACATCATCTGGCCGCTGCGGTTCGTGCTTCCCCACGCTCACGCCACGCGCCCCGCATGGCTGGTGCGGATGGGGCTGTTTCTCTACGACCACCTCGGCGGCCGCCGACGGCTGCCAGGCTCGCGCGGCCTGGGGTTGAAAGGCGCTTTGGAAGGCGCATCGCTCCAGCCGGAATACCGCAAGGCCTTCGTCTATTCCGACTGCTGGGTCGACGACGCCCGCCTGGTGACTTTGAACGCGATGGACGCACGCGAACGCGGCGCCGTGGTCGAGACGCGCACCAAGCTTGTCTCGGCGCGCCGTATCGGGACGGCTTGGGAGGCGCGCCTCCAGCCCGAGAACGGACCTGAGCGGCTGGTTCGCGCCCGGGCCATCGTCAACGCGGCCGGCCCCTGGGTCTCCGAGGTGCTGAGCGGCGCCTTGAACGTCGCCCGGGGCAGTGGGACACGCCTGATCAAGGGCAGCCACATCGTCGTTCCGCGGCTTTTCGACGGCGAGCACGCCTACATGCTGCAGAACCCCGACCGCCGGATCGTGTTCGCCATCCCCTACGAGGATCGCTTCACCCTCGTGGGCACCACCGATGTCGCCTGGGACGCCCCGCCGGGGCCGGCCCGGATCTCGGGTGAGGAAGTCGACTATCTGTGCCAGAGCCTCAATCGCTACTTTACCAAGCAAACCACCGCCGCAGACGTGGCCTGGAGCTACGCTGGCGTGCGCCCATTGTTCGACGATCACGCCGACAACGCCTCGGCCGTGACACGCGACTATGTGCTGGAGGTCGACGCGCCTGAGGGTTCAGCCCCGGTGTTGTCCGTGTTCGGCGGCAAGATCACCACCTATCGACGACTGGCCGATCAGGCCTTGAACCGCTTGGCGGCGTTCTTTCCCGACGCCGGACCTTCGTGGACGCGGAGCGCCGTCCTGCCGGGCGGCGACCTGCCCGATCTGGACCGCGCCGCCCTCGCTCGCACGCTTCGCGCCGAGTTTCCCTTCCTTCCCGAGGACATGGCCTCGCGCCTGGCGCGCGCCTATGGGACGCGGGCGCGGCGGATTCTGGCCGGCGCGACAAACCTGGCCGACCTCGGCGAGGCTTTCGGCGCCGGACTTCACGCCGCGGAGGTCGATTATCTAACGACGGAAGAATGGGCGCGCACCGCCGAAGACATCCTCTACCGCCGCAGCAAGCTGGGCCTGCATCTGCCGCGCGAGGGCGTCGCGCGCCTCGAAGCCTATCTGAGTGGAAAGGCCGCCGCGCCGCCGATGAGGGCGCTGGAAGCATGACCGCCGGCCGCTACATCCTGGCCATCGACCAGGGCACCACCAGCACCCGCAGCATCGTCTTCGACGATCAGGGCGCCGTCGCCGGCCTCGATCAGCGCGAGTTCGTCCAAAGCTATCCAGAGCTGGGCTGGGTCGAGCATGACCCAGAAATCATCTGGCGCGATGTCATGGACACCGCCCGCGCCGCTCTCACCCGAGCCGGCGTGGCCGCAGACGCTGTCGCCGCGATCGGCATCGCCAACCAGCGCGAAACTGTCGTGGTGTGGGAGCGGCGGACGGGGCGAGCCATCCATCCGGCGATCGTGTGGCAGGACCGTCGAACAACCGACCGGTGCGAGGCGCTCAGACAGGCGGGCCACGAGCCTCTCGTCCAGGCGCGGACCGGCCTTCGCCTGGACGCTTACTTTTCGGCCAGCAAGCTCGCCTGGATTCTCGATCATGTTCCCGGCGCGCGGGCGGCCGCCCAGCGTGGCGAATTGGCGTTCGGCACCATCGACAGCTTCCTGCTGTGGCGCCTTACCGGCGGAACCGTGCACGCAACCGACGCGACCAACGCCTCGCGGACCCTGCTGTTCGACATTCATCGCCAGGCTTGGGACGAGGACCTGCTCCGGCTCTTCGATATCCCGGCGTCGATGCTTCCCGAGGTACGCGACAATTGCGCCGACTTCGGCGACACCCGGGCCGATCTTCTTGGGGCTCCAGTGCCGATCCGCGGCGTGGCCGGCGACCAGCAGGCCGCGTTGATCGGCCAGGCCTGCTTTGGCGAAGGCATGGTCAAGGCCACCTACGGCACCGGCTGCTTCATGCTGATGAATACCGGACGGCGACCGGTGTCTTCGAACACCCGCCTGCTGACCACTGTCGCCTACCGTCTCGGCGGCCAGCCGATCTATGCGCTCGAAGGCTCGATCTTCGTGGCGGGCGCGGCGATCAAGTGGCTGCGCGACCGGATGGGGCTGATCGTGCGGGCTTCCGACACCTCGAGCATGGCCACTCAAGTGCCTGACGGGCATGGCGTCTACATGGTTCCGGCATTCGTCGGCCTCGGCGCGCCCTATTGGGATCCACAGGCCCGCGGCCTCATCCAGGGCCTCACGCTCGACAGCTCGGCGGCCCATGTCGCCAGGGCCGCTCTGGAATCGGTGGCTTTCCAGACCCACGACCTGATCGCGGCGATGTTCGCCGACGGCGCCTCACGCCTCAGCGCCCTGCGCGTGGACGGCGGGATGGCCGCGAACGAATGGCTCTGCGCTTTCCTGGCCGACATCATCGACGCGCCGGTCGAGCGTCCGATCAATGTCGAGACCACCGCCCTGGGCGCGGCCTTCCTCGCGGGCCTGGGCGCCGGCGTCTGGCCGAGCCTGGCGGCGATCGCCGACGGTTGGCGACTGGACCGACGCTTCGCCCCCAGCATGGCGCCCGACCATCGCGATCACTGCCTGCGAGGCTGGCAGGACGCCGTCGCCCGCGCGCTCTATCGCCCCCCGCCCCGACCCGCGCCGGAGTCGCGACGTCATGCCACCTCACACGTACTGGCCTGATCAATCATGAGGTTGACCCGCCACGAAAGCTAGATGCTCAAGGGCGCATCACCGCCCTTCTGATGCTTTGGAACGTCTACCGCGGCCGTTCTGAGCGATTTAAGGCCAGCAACGCCAGCTCGACCAAGAGCTGAGCGTATTTTCTCGCGTCTATTCCTGAGTATTTCCAGAATCTGTATTGGAAAATTGTCCAGACGTCTTTCGAATTGGCTTGACCAATAGCAAATGACACCCTAGTCAACCTACAAACACTAAAATCAAAACAACTAGGGAGGGATACCATGCGTAAGTCGATCCTGCTCGCGAGCGCGGCCGCCAGCGTCCTGGCGGCGCCGGGCTTGGCCTCGGCCCAGGACAAGAACGAAAGCACCGGGCTGGCCGAGATCGTCGTGACGGCGACCAAGCGCTCGGTGAACCTGCAGAGTGTTCCGGTGGCCGTGACCGCCATCACCGGCGAGACGATCCAGAACCAGCGCATCAACGAGTTCGGAGATCTCACGCGCGCCGCCGCGTCGCTGACCCTGACCCAGAGCACGGCTTCGCCGAACAACGCCATCATCCTGCGCGGCATCGGCACCTACGCCTTCTCGATCGGCGTCGAGCCCTCGGTCGCCGTGATCATCGACGATGTGCCGGTGGTCCAGCAGGCCCAGGCCTTCGACAACCTGTCCGATGTGGAGCGCATCGAGGTGCTGCGCGGCCCCCAGGGCACTCTGTTCGGCAAGAACGCCAGCGCCGGCGCGATCAATATCGTCACCCGCGATCCATCCCCAGCGTTCAGCGGCCACGCCTCGGCCACCATCACCACCGACCGGGGCTACAAGGCCGACGGCGCCGTCTCGGGCCCGATCTCCGACACCACCGGCTATCGCCTCAGCGCCTACTACAACCAGTGGGACGGCAACGTCCGCAACCTGGCGAACGGACACCGCCTGAACGACAACACCTCGTACGGCGTGCATGGCAAGCTGCGCTCCGAGCTGACCGACAAGCTGGTGTTGTCGCTCAGTGGGTCGTACGCCAAGTCGAAGTCCGACGGCACGGCCGCCACGCTTCGCTATATCGACCTGAACTACCTGCCAGCCGGCGCCGCCACGCCGGTCGTTCCCAAATACAACGGCGTCTCGATCTTGCCGGCGCGGGCTGGCGTCACCCCCGGCGCCGACAACCGCCGCACGCGGGTCGATAACGACGGCTTCACCGAGAACAAGCAGGCCAGCTTCAGCGGCAAGCTGAGCTACGACCTCGGCTTCGCCAACCTGATTTCGGTCACCTCGTACCAGGACTGGAAGTACAACTTCTCGGCGGATGTCGACGGCACCAACCTGGCGGTCAACGGCACGGCTCCCAACGTGACCAATCCGATCGCGCCGGGCGTAGGCGTGAGCAATTCAGGCCCGTATCATTCCACCTCCTTCACCCAGGAGGTGCGCTTGACCTCCAAGGGCGAGGGGCCGTTGTCCTATGTGGTCGGCGCCTTCTACGCCGACGCCAAGACGACCCGCGACTTCCAGCGCGGACCGGCCCTGATCCTGGCCAAGTGGACCGGCTGGCAGAGCAACCGTAGCGTCGCGGCCTTCGCCGGCGTGGACTACAAGTTCCCGACCAACACCACCGTCAGCGGCGCGGTGCGCATCAACAACGAGCGCATCGAGGACAGCTTCGTCAACCTGCTGTCCACCGCCACGGTGTACGTTTCGCCGACCAGCATTGGCACCTGCGGCGCGGGCAGCCAGCTCTGCGCTGGCAGCAACGAGGACACCGTCGCCACCTGGAAGCTGTCGCTGAACCAGGAACTGGCGCCGCGCGTCTCGGTCTACGCCAGCGCGGCGACCGGCTATAAGGGTTTCGCCTACGACATCTCGTCCGGCTATACCCCCCTGCGCACCCAGAACCCGGTGCAGCCCGAGAAGTCGAAATCCTACGAGACCGGCCTGAAGAGCCGCTTCCTCGACAACCGCCTCCAGCTGAACGTCGCGGCCTTCTACACCGACTACGACAACTTCCAGGCCCAGTCTTCGCAGTACATCAACGGCGCTCTGCAGCAGAAGCTGAACAACGTCGGCAAGCTGCGCACCAAGGGCGTGGAAGTCGAAGCCCAGGCCATGCCGGTCGAGTGGCTGCGCCTGGACGCCTCGGCCGCCTACGCCAACGCCAAGGTGATCTCTTTCCCGAACGCCGCCTGCTATCCCGGCCAGGCCCAGACGGGTACGGGCTGCGCGCCTTCGACCAATCCGGTGGGCCTGGGCAATGTGCAGGACCGTTCGAACACCCCGCTGCCCAACAGCCCGAAGTTCAAGGTCAACCTGGGCGGCACGGTCACGCGTGACCTGTCCAGTGACCTCAAGGGGGTCTTCACCGTCAACTATCAGTACCAGAGCAAGGTCAATTTCGACCTGCTCGGCAACCCGTTGGCCGAACAGAAGGCCTACGGCCTGCTGAATGCCTCGGCGTCGATCGAGCGCGGCGACGTCAAGGCCACCCTGTTCGTCAACAACCTGCTGAACGAACACTTCGTGACCGGCATCGGCGATGGCTTCGGCTCGTACGGCGTGCACTTCGTGACCCAGGTGCTGTCGCGCGACAGCGACCGCTACTTCGGCCTGAAGGTCGACACTAAGTTCTAGGCAGCCCTCCCCGGACGGACCTCTGCAATGGGGAGCGGGCTCGCCTGCTCCCCTCTTTTTTATCCGCTTCACATCAGGAGACCCGTATGCGCAACGCCCTCTCCCGCCGCCTCGTCGGCCTCGTGGCCGGCGCATCAGCCTGCCTGGCCGCCCTCGGCGCGCAGGCGGCGCCCGGCGACTGGGTCAACGGCGTCCTGCCGATCCCGGCGCCCAAGGAGCCCGCCGCCTTCACCCTGCCCGTAGCGACCACGCTGGCCAACCCCGCACACGAGGCCTGGGCCCAGCAAGACCCGAAGCAGCGCCTCGTCTACAACGTCTCGCGCCCGACCCTGACGCTGATGCCCGGCGGTCCGCCGTCCAACCAGGAGGCGCCGGCGGTGATCCTCGTCCCAGGCGGCGGCTTCCAGTTCCTGGCCATGGACAACGAGGGCTACGATGTCGCCAAACGGCTGACGCCGCTGGGCGTGCGGGTCTTCATCCTGAAATATCGGACGATCCCGCTCCCCGACAGCTTCGACGGCTTCAAGGCCGCGCTGGCGGGCACGTTCCAGCGTGGCGAGGGCGCCGAGGAGCGGACTCGCCAAGCGCCCTACGCGATCGCCGACGCCCAAGCGGCGATCCGGACGGTTCGCGAGCACGCCAGTGAATGGCATGTGGATCCGAAGCGCGTCGGCGTGCTCGGCTTTTCGGCCGGCGCCATGACGGTGCTGGGCGCCCTGCAGGCCAACGCGCCCGACGCGCGCCCGGATTTCGCCGGCATGATCTACGGCCCCACACAATCCAACCTGGTCCCTAGCAACGCGCCGCCGCTGTTCGCCGCCCTCGCCGCCGACGACCGCTTCTTCCGCGCGCAGGACTTCAGCCTGATCCAGAACTGGCGCGCTTCGGGCGCCTCGGTGGAGCTGCACCTCTACAGCGCCGGCGGCCACGGCTTCGCCTCGCAACCGCATGGCACGACCAGCGACGCCTGGTTCGACCAGTACGCCCTGTGGCTCAAGGCGATGAAGCTGACGCCCTGATCGGCCTTCAGAACACGAGCCCAACCGGCCGGCGCGTTCCCCCGCCGGCCGTTTTCGTTCAGATAGCCCAGGCCAGGCTGAGGCGCTCGACGCCCAGCACCTGTTCCGGTCGGAGGCTGGCCGCCGCGCCGTTCAGAGTAACGCGACGGGTTTCGCTTCGCGGCAGGACGATGCGCAACGCGTCGGCGGTCGGCGGCGCCTCGCCCCGCCAGCCGGCCCTGATGTCCAGCACACCGGCGTCGGCCTCGACCTCGAGCGTCCAGCCCTGCGGCGCGTCCGGATCGCGGGGCGCAGCATCCGCCTCATCGAAGCCGCTCCAGCGCATCCCGCCCGCGACCGGCGGATAGAGCAGCACCGCCGGTTCGGGTGGGGCGGCCGCGAAGCCCGCCTGGGCCAGGTCGACGAACACGCCCGAGCCTTCCCGAGCCAGCATCGGCGGCAAACCGCTGAGCGGCGCGGCAAGTTCGTGCTCCGCGCCGCCCGCATAGGCCTTGTCGTCGCGAAGATCGCGCCAGGTCGCACCGGCCGGCAGATAGACGCGCACGGTCTCGACGCCCTGGTCCAAGGCCAGCGCGACCAGCAGGTCCTGCCCCAGCAGATAGGCGTCGCCGTCCTCCCAGGCGCGCGGGTCCTCGGGGAAGTCCAGCCACAGCGGCCGGGTCACGGGCTCGTAGTCGGCGTGGTGGCGCCACAGCAGGTCATGCAGCAGGGGCTGCAGCGCCCGGCGCAGCTTCATCATGCCGACGATGGCCGGGGTCGCCTCAGGATACATCCAGGGCTCGTTGACGGTGCGGTCGGTGTTCCAGCTGTGGATCGAGAAGCGCGGCATGACGATGCCGGCCTGCACCCAGCGCAGCAGCAGCTCCGGCTCGGGCGCGGGACCGGCGAAGCCGCCGATGTCGTGGCCCGTGTTCGAGACGCCCGACAGCGCCATGCCCAGTCCCATCTTCTGATTGAAGCGCAGGGTCTTCCAGGCGGTGTAGTTGTCGCCCGACCAGGTCTGGGCGTAGCGCTGCATGCCGGCCATGCCGCTGCGCGTGACGACATAGGGACGCTCGTCCGGGCGATGGGCGATCTGAGCCGCGCGGCTGGCGCGCATCATCAGGAGGGTCTGCACCGGGCGCTCGGCGGCCGCCGCGCGCGGGGCTCCGAAGCCGGCGATGCGAGCCCGCTGGTCCCAGATCTCGTACTCGTTGTTGTCGTTCCAGGTTGAGCGAATGCCATAGGCCAGCAACTGCTCGGTGACCTGGCCGCGCCACCAGGCGGCGGCGGCGGGGTTGGTGAAGTCGACATAGCTGCCGACCTCGTCCCAGAACTGGCAGACGACCGGATCGCCGTCGGCGTCGCTGACGAACCAGCCCTTGGCGGCCAGTTCGGCGTAGCGGGGGTGGCTGACCAGCAGGGCCGGCTTGATGTTCGGGACCAGCTCGATCCCGGCCTCGGCGTAGCCGCGCACGAAGCCTTCCACGTCGGGGAACTTCTCGCGGTTCCAGTGGAACACGTAGCGCCTGTCGCCAATCGAGGTGTAGCCCGACGACAGGTGGAAGGACTCGCACGGGATGTCGTGACGGCTGACGCCGGCGACGAACTCGCCCATGCGCTGCTGGGCGTCGGGGGCGTCGGTATAGGTCATGGTCGAGCCGGAATAGCCCACGGCCCAGCGCGGCATCAGCGCCGGCCGGCCGGTCAGCCAGGTGTAGCGGCGGGTGACCTCGCGAGCGTCGGGTCCGGCGATCATATAGTAGTCGAGATCGCCGCTCTGGGCCCGCATGTAGCGATAGTGCGGGTGGTAGTTGTCGTGCTCGTGGCCGAAGTCGAACACCGGGTCGGCCGTAGTGTCGTAGAAGACACCGTGCGCCGCGCCCTCCGCGTCGACGATCAGCACGTAGGGGATCGACTTGTAGAGCGGATCGTCGGCCGAGGCGTCGTAGCCCATCGGGTCGAGGTTGGTCAGACGGAAGCGGCGCCCCGCCCGGTCCATGGCCCCCGCTCGCTCGCCCAGGCCGTAATAGCGCTCGCCCGGCTGGCGCTTGACGTAGTGATAGACGCCCTCGTCCCACCAGCCGAAATTATAGGCCTGGGTCGGGCGGTCCTCGGCGATCAGGCGCCAGCCATCGGAGGTGACCTGCGACCAGCGGCAGAAAAGGCCCGCCAAGGTGATCTCCAGGCGCAGACACGCCGTGGTCACCACCACGACACCGTCGACTTCCTCCAGGGTGAACGGCGGTGCGGCGAAACCCGAGCAGTCCATGCGATTGCGCCCCGGCTCGGCAATGTCGGTCCGCCCCGGCGCGACGGCCCAGCTGGGCGGCGAGGTCACCGCGCCGTCGGCCAGCAGCAGGATGCGGATGATGTCCGCCTCCAATACGAAGACATGGGCCGCCGCACCGGTGTCGGCGCGCAGGGTCAGCCGGGGGCCGTCGCGCTCGGCAAGGGCGAAAAGCGGCGGCTGGGCCAGGCTGGCCTTTCGCATGGATCAAGCTTCCTTCACGATGAGATGACGGCGCATGGCGAACAGCCATAGGGCGCCGATCAGGTCGAAGACGCCCAGACAGGCGAACAGGGGAGCAAAGCCGATCTTGTCGGCCAGTTGGCCGATCGCGAGCGAGAACAGCAGACCGCCGGTCCAGCCCGCCATGCCGACGAGGCCGTTGGCCTTGGCGATATCGCCCTTCGGGAAGACGTCCGCCGACAGCGTGTTGATCAGGACCGAGATGATCTGGTGGGCGAAACCGCCGATGGCCAACAGGGCGATCGCCGCCATCGGATGGCCGACCAGGCCGACGAAGCCGGGCGCGATCATCAGCACCGCGCCCAGCGCCACCCCGGCGATGCGCGAGCCTTCCAGCGTCATCCCCCGCCACTTCTGCAGGAATGGCGCGAGATAGCCGCCCAGGATGCCGCCGGCGTCGGCCGCCAAGAACGGCATCCAGGCGAAGAGCGCGATGTGGGTCAGGTCCATGCCTCGCTCCTTGGCGAGGTACAGCGGGATCCAGAACGAGAAGGTCTGCCAGGCCGGCTCGGCCAGGAAACGCGGCACGGCGATGGCCCAGAACCTCGGCGTGACGGCGATGGCCTTCAGGGTCGTGGCGCTGGCCGTGACCGGGCGCTGGCCCGCCTCGATCTCGGCGCGCTCGGCCGGAGAGACATAGGCCGCCTTGGCCGGCGAGCGGTAGAAGCGGAACCAGACCCCGGCGAAAACGACACCGATCAGGCCCGTGACGAAGAATGCCGCCTGCCAGCCCCAGGTCTTGGCGACGAGGGCGACCAGCACTGGGGCGATCACGGCGCCGAGGGAAGTGCCGGCGTTGAACCAGCCCACGGCGACCGAGCGCTCGCGATCAGGAAACCACTCGCCGATCGACTTCATGCCGGCCGGGATTGCGGCCGCCTCGGCCATGCCCAAAAATCCCCGGAACGCCGCGAGTGAAAGCCACCCTCTCGCCGCGCCATGGGCCATATTGGCCAAACTCCAGGCCAGAGCGAACAGAGCGAAGCCGGCTGTCAGGCCAATTTTGTCGATCAGCAGACCGGCTATCGGCTGCATAACCGTGTAGGCCAACTGGAACGCGCCGACGATGTAGCTGTATTGCTCCGTCGTGATCGCGAGGTCCTGTTTCAGTTGCGGGGCCAGGACGCCTAGCGAATTGCGCGCGATGTAGTTGATGATCGTGCCGATGATCACCAATAGAAGGATGCGCAACCGCGCCGAGCGCCAGGTCATCGGTCTTCCCTACCCAATTTTTATTATGGCTTGAGTGATGAGCCGCTCATCCGACCCGGCTGCATCATCCATGGCCAATTGAGATTGGCCTGTCAATTTCCAATGAGTGGTCAGGCCACTTTATTCGGCCGCTCTCGAACGAGCACGATCCGTGGCCGTCGTCTTGCGCGCGCCCGACGGAACCGCCCCGCCGACCCGGCTGGCGAAGACCTTGTTGGTCCCAGCCGGCGCAGCGCTCAAAGCGCGCCACGGACCGGGCCGCTCCCTTGATCCTGCTAGCTTACTGCGCGTCCATCGTCGCCGAACCATTCCACCCAGTCCCCATAGGGATGGCAGAGGGCCAACACCACGCTTTCGCCGTCGGGCCAGCGGGTGCAACGGAGTTGGACCTCACGGCGGTCCGCCGTCCATTCAAGGCCGATCTCGACGAGCGGTCGCTTTGCCGACGCCCCCGCGCCGGCTGCGGCCAGCATGGTCGCGACTTCGCGCCGATCCGCATCGCTCAGATACTGCAAGAACATCGTGTGCACGACGACCCGGCACTGCCCTTCCGGCTGGCGCTCGGCGAGGCGCTGGGCAAGCCATAGCTTGGCGTCCCCACGATGGATCCGGGGCGGATGCGCAAGCGCGACCTGGAAGGCCGCCTCGAGGCGCTGCGACCGCGCCGGTTGATCCGCCCAGGTGAACGACAGCAGTCGATCGCGATGGGTCGGATTCGAAGCGCTCAAGGGGCTGAGATCGACCCCCTGCGCCGAGGCGATCGACACCTTGGCGTTCGGCGGATCGACGCCGCGCCACTGCGGTGCGATGCGAACGGCGGAGGCGGGGTCGCCGGCGGGAGTCGCGCCAAGCCTGTAGGCGTATCGCGCGAGATTGAGATTGAGACCGCAACTCGAACCCAGTTCCAGGATCTGAAAGGGCATGGGGGTCTTGGCGGCGATCTCCATCAGGGCGGCCATGATCGCCGCGCCTCTGGCCACCTCATTGGTCTGGGTGGGAAAGCGCATCCAATCGGCGATGAATTGATCCTCTTGCGCCAACGCCTCTGCGATCGCGCCATCGAAGTCGTCGTGCTCGCCCCTGTAGAGATCGGCCAGATGTCGCAGCGTCCCGCGACGCGCGAGCGAGTGCAGCGCCCCGTTGACACGAAGCGCGATGGCGGCGGCGGCCGGATCGCCGGTCCAGCCTTGGATCATCTGCCTGCTGATCGGCGCGTGCGGAAGTTGGCGATCGACGGCCTCGAGCACGGCCGCAACGAAGGTCGAGCCTGTGGAGCGACAGTTCTCCGCCTGGCGCACGAACGCCGCCTCGGCGCCGGTCCTCGCAAGCGCGTTCATAGGCTTACAATCCACACGAGCAACACGCCCCACGCAATTTAAGATAAATCTGCCCACATCGATCGATATCGAGACAACGTCAGCGGGCAGTTTTCAGACTTGTTCTTGCCGATAGCATTGTACCCACTGAACAGCAGCGCCTCTTAAGACCGTATAAACCGCGCCTGACTTTTGCGGGACTTTATGTCGCAGCCCCGAAATGAGGTTCATGAGACGTCGTTAATAGCCACGAAACCACTGTTCTCTAGCTCTGGGTGGCGATGCCGAGGCAGCAAATCCGGCGTTTTGGGCGGAAGTTTTCGCTGGAAACGACTTGATGCGCGTCGAGGCCATGGAACATGGCCTGCCGACTTTGGATGGAACGATGACGAACAAGATGAACATTCCGAAGAAGCTCAGCCTGTCGTTCGTCCTGATCTGCGTGTCCGCGGCGATCATGATGATCGTCTTCCTCGGGACCATCCTGATGGTTCGCGCCTCGACCGAGAGCAGCAACCGCAGTCAGTCCATCCATGCGGATGCGTTGGCGCTCGAGACGGCGATCCTGCGGCAGAACAGCCAGTTCCGAGGCTTCCTCGTCACGGGCGACGAGACCTATCTGAAGTCATACTATGAAGGCCGCGACGAATACGATCGCGTCTCGCAGAAGCTCAAGTCGACGCTGTCCGATCCGGGCATGCTGCAGGACATCGAGGATTCCCGGGTCGCGACCGTCGCGTGGCGAAAGAACTGGGGCGACCGGATGATCGAGATCGTCCGGGCCGGTCGCCGCGACGAGGCGCAGCAGATGGTGCGCGACGCCGGCAAGAAGGTTCTGGTCAGCGCCGCGGTGCTGCCTCTGCGGGACGTCCGCAACATCGAGGTCAAGAACATTGCCGAGAGCGGCAAGCGCCAGCAAGCCGCCATCGTGACGGCCATGGTGGCCCTGGGTGTCGGCGGCGTCGCTCTCATCACGATCGCGATGACGCTTTCGCGCATGCTGAGCCGCACGATCGCCCGACCGATCACGACCCTCACCCAGGCGATGACGCAGCTGGCCGAGGGCGACAACGACATCGCCGTCGACTCCGCTCGCGCCGACGAACTGGGCGACATGGCCCGCGCCGTGCTGGTGTTCCGTGACGCGGCGCTCGCCAAGGCCGAGGCCGATCGGGCCAAGACTCAGGCCGAGCGGGCGAAGGCCGAGGCTGACCAGGCCAAGATCGGGGCCGAGGCGGCCCAGCGCCGCGTCGTGGAAACGCTGGACACGGCCCTGGCCGCTCTGGCTTCCGGCGACCTGACCCACGTCATCACGAGCCCGTTCGAGGCCGAATACGAGCGCCTGCGCCAATCGTTCAACAGCGCCGTGGAAGGCCTCGAGCAAAGCATCTCTGGCGTCGCGCGTTCCGCTCAAAGCGTCCATCTGGGCGCGGCCGAGATCTACTCGGCCTCCGAGGACCTGTCTCGCCAGACGCAACAGCAGGCCACGCGCCTGCAAGAGACCAGCATGGCGACCAAGCAGGTGACCGTGATGGTGGGCGAGACCGCTCAGCGCGCCGCGGATGCGCGGACCGCGATCGAGGTCGCGAACGGCAACGCCGTGGAAGGCGGCGCCATCGTGAACGAGGCGATCTCGGCGATGGACGCCATCAAGACCAGCTCGGAAGAGATCAGCCAGATCATCAACCTGATCGACGCCATCACCTTCCAGACCAACCTGCTGGCGCTGAACGCGGGGGTCGAAGCCGCGCGCGCCGGTGAAGCGGGCCGCGGTTTCGCCGTCGTGGCCCAGGAAGTCCGCGCGCTGGCCCAACGCTCGGCCGACGCCGCGCGGGACATCAAGACGCTGATCCACACGTCCTCCGGCCAGGTCGCCAGCGGCGTGGGCCGGGTCGGCGACACCGGTCAGATGCTGACGCAGATCGGCGCGAAGATCGGCGACACCAACGCCCTCATCAACGAGATCGCGCACAGCACCGAAACCCAGGCCGACAACCTGAAGCAGGTCAGCAGCGCCGTCGCCAGCATGGACAGCATGACTCAGCAGAACGCGGCGATGGTGAAGGAAGCGACCGCCGCGGCGCGCAGCCTGGCGGCCGAGGCCGACGAACTCACCACCCTGGTCGCGCGCTTCCGACTGCGCGGCGCCGAATCCGGCGCCGGCGCGTCGGACACGAACAGCTGGCGTCCCGGACGCGTGGCAGGCGGGGCGAGGTAAGGCGTTCAGCGGGAAGGATCACCGCAACCGAGCCGTGACCGTTCCTGGCTGGCCCTAACCGGCCCAGCCGGCTGACATCGCGCCGCCCGCGTGGACCCGCCAGCATCCACAAATATTCAGAACCACAAACCCGTCATCATGGCGCGAATCAACGCGCCTATCCCATAAGGTTCGCCCGTACGCTTATGCAATTCCGGACGAAATGTCGCACCTATCATCGCCCATGACTTTGGACTTATTCACACATAAGTCACTGCGATGCATCCATTACGGTCCACAAGGACAATTGCTCCAGAAATATAATCGGGGATTCCAATGAAGCATCTGTACGTGTCGGCGGCCATCCTGCCCTTTCTGCTGATCACGCCGGCGACCGCTCAGATTGCCGACGCCGCCAAGCCGGCTGAAAAGGTGATCAAGAGCGCGGGCGGCAAGGCCAGCGGTGAAGCGGTCTTCTCGACCGGCGTCGCCAAGGGTCGCGACCGCCTCGACAGCGCCACCTCCACCAGCGCGCTGCGCGCTTCGGAAGCGGAGACCTATGGCGCGCGCTCGCTGGGCGCTGTGCTGCGCAACATTCCCGGGATCCGCGTCGAATATGCCGGCGGCGAAGGCAACGCCAACTACTCGATCCGCGGCCTGCCGCTGTCGGGCATGGGCTCGAAGTTCATGCAGCTGCAGGAAGACGGCCTGCCGGTCCTGGAGTTTGGCGACCTGTCGCAGTACACGTCGGACATGTTCCTGCGCTCCGACCTCAATCTCGCGCAGATCGAAGCCATTCGCGGCGGCTCGGCCTCGACCTTCGCCTCGAACTCGCCGGGCGGCGTGATCAACCTGCTGTCGAAGACGGGCGACGCCGAAGGCGGCGCGGTCCAGGCGACGTACGGTCTCGACTATGGTGAGAAGCGCGTCGACGGCGACTACGGCGCCAAGCTCAGCGACACGCTGCGCTTCCACATCGGCGGCTTCTATCGCCAGGGCGAAGGCCCGCGCGATGTCGGCTTCACGGCCTACAAGGGCGGCCAGATCAAGGCCAACATCACCAAGCAGTTCCAGAACGGCTATGTGCGGATCTATGGCAAGTGGCTGGACGATCGCACGCCGTCGTATCAGTTCGTCCCCATCAAGGTCAGCGGCACGAACGCCGACCCGACGTTCAGCAGCCCGGCCAACTTCGACCTGAAGACCGACTCGCTGCTGTCGCCCAACACCAGCAACGTCCTGACGCTTGGCCGCAACAACCAGATCCGCCGCACGAATGTCAGCCGCGGTCAGCACGCCATCGTCAAGTCGGTGGGCCTGGACTCGCAGTTCGACGTCAGCGGCTGGACCCTCAGCGAAAAGCTCCGCGTCGCCAAGAACTCGGGCAGCGGCATGGCCGTTCGGCCGATCGCGGTGGCCCCGGCCGCCGGGCTCGCCTTCGCCTATGGCGGCGCCGGGGGAACCCTGAGCTTCGCCACTGGCCCGCAGAGCGGCCAGGCGATCGCCAACCCGACGGCCCTGAACGGCAATGGCCTGATGACCTCCACGGTGCTGCTGGACGTCGAAGCCAGCAGCCTCGACAACATCACCAACGATTTCCGCGCCAGTCGCGTCTGGAAAATCGGCGGCGGCGACCTGACCACGACGGCCGGCTTCTACACCTCGTCGCAGGACTACGACGCCTTCTGGTCGTTCCTGAACGTCCTGACCGATGTCCGCGGCGACGGCCAGTCCTCGCTGATCAACATCAAGACGGCCGCCGGCGTCGCGACGACCCAGGACGGCTATCTCGCCTACGGCATCGCCGGCGGTCTCTATCACCGCACCTACGACGTCAACTACGGCGTCAACGCGCCGTACGCTTCGGTCAACTATCACGTCGGCAAGGTCGCGATCGGCGGCAGCCTGCGCTACGACATGGGCGATGTGAAGGGCACGCTGTATGGCGCCGAACTGGGCGGCGGCCGGGTGGGTGAGACGTCGGTCGACATGAACGGCGACGGCAAGATCTCCGTGGCGGAGACCCAGGTCTCCAGCCTGCCGCTAAGTGCGCCCGGCCGCGTGGACTACGACTATCACTACCTCAGCTATTCGACCGGCGTGAACTACCGCGTCGCCGAGCAACTGGCCGTCTTCGGCCGCTACAGCCGCGGCGGCCGCGCCTCGGCCGACAAGCTCCTCTTCACGCCGGCGATCAACTACGTCACCGGCAAGCTGGCCGACAAGGACAGCGCCTACGACACCGTCAAACAGGCCGAGCTGGGCCTGAAGTACCGCGTCTCGGGCGTGACGTTCAACCTCACTGGCTTCTCGGCAAAGACCGCTGAGCGCAACATGCAGATCAACAGCAAGGCCGACGGCTCGATCCAGGTCGAGAACATCGTCCGCGGCTACAAGGCCAAGGGCGTGGAGCTGGAGGCCGCCGTTCGCCGCGGCCCGTTCAGCGTCACCGCCGGCGCCACCTATACCGACGCCAAGATCGCCAGCGATGCGACGCACCCCGACTTCATCGGCAATACGCCGCGCCACCAGGCCGATCTGATCTTCGAAGTGACGCCGCAGGTCGAGACGAAGTACGCGACCCTCGGCGCCAACGTGATCGGGACGACCAGCAGCTACGCACAGGACACCAACCAGCTGAAGCTGCCCGGCTACACCCTGGTCAACGCCTTCGTGCAGGTTCGCCCGACCGAGCGCGTGCAGCTGATGCTGAACGTCAACAACCTGTTCAACAAGCTCGCGCTCGCCGACGTCGAGCAGGCGACGATCCCGGCCAGCGGCGTCGTGCTGGGCCGCGCCTACAGCGGCCGGACCGCCTCGGCGACGCTGCGGTACTCGTTCTAGTCGGACCCGGCCGGTCCGCCTTCCCGGCAGTCCGGCCAAGCCCCAAGCGAGCCCCATCGGTCGAGAGACCGATGGGGCTTTTGCCGTTCCGCTCGCTAAGCCCTGGCCAGAGCGCTGGCCGTCTTGCCGTCGTACTGGCCGCCGAAGCTGGCCTTCAGGTGGGCCATGATCGCGCCGACGTTGGCGTCGGGGTTCCTGGCCCGGAAATCGTCGATGGCCGCGCGCAGTTCGGCTTCCGTCATCTGCTTCGGGCCATAAGAGGACAGGATCGCCAGCTCGGTTTCGGCCGCCTTGATCCGCTCGTCCACCTTCGACGCATCGCTGCCGGCGTCGATCAGGCGCGCGCGTTCGGTCGCGAGGTTTTCCAGCGTCAGCTTGGTGTTCTTCAGGAACTTCGCGACGGTCGCCACGACCTTTTCGTCCGTGACCTCCGTCACGCCGCGCTTGAACTCTTCGGTCGTGATCTGCGTGGCTTCGCCGATCAATGTGGTGAGCACGTCGGCCTTCAGGCGGTCGCCCAGCTTGCGCGCCGTTAGCTGGTCAGCCTTGAGCTGGTCGAGCAAAGCCATGTCGTCGTCCTTTCCGTCCACGCTATTCGATAGCGCTGTAGCAGATGATGAGCACAGCGCCCCAACAGCACGAGCGAGGCGCGAGTCATGACCCGCCCCCGTTAGCGCAACGATCTTATATATGTTGGAAGTCGGGAGAGCGCAGGCGCGGCGTGCGGAAACGCTCGGAGCGCGCTGTCTCTGGTGCTTGAAGGGCCATCCGCCTTCCGCGCAGCAGCGGCTAGGAAGACGTCGCCGACGCCCACAACGGGGCCAATGGCGAAGGTCGTCGAGGAGGCTGGCGCGACCGGCGCGCCAGCCTCCTCGACCGATTAGAAGTTCAGGCGGGCCGACATGGAGACCGTGCGCCCGTTGACGGCGCGCCCGATGCCGATGCCGTTGGTCGGAACCGACGGCGTGGTGATCTCGATGAAGGCCACCTTGTCGAACAGGTTCTCGGCATTCACCATCAGCTGCACGCGATCCGTCGGGCGGTACTGCACGAAGGCGCCGACGAGCGTGTAGCCCGGCATCTTCATCAGGTCGTTGTCCTGCACCCAGCTGTCGGTCGTGCCGGTGATGTTGGCGCCGATCGTCACCTGGCGAAGCTCGAACTGGGGCGCGGCCTGGAAGATGAAGTCCGGCTGGCGGCGAGGGACCATGCCGGCGACGGCGGGGTTCAGCTTGTCGTTGACGAGTTTGGCGTGAGTATAGGTCACGCCGCCCCGCAGGCTGAACGGGCCGTGGCGATAGGTCCCTTCGGCTTCCACGCCATAGGCGGTGTAGGTCCGATCGGTGGTGATGCCGCCGGCCTGCACGTTCGTGTCTTCGGTGTCGGCGCTGAAGCCGGTGACATTCATCGTGAAGCCGGGAACGCGGTATTTGAACCCGCCCTCGAACTGTTTGACGATGTCGTAGCCGTCGGCCTTGCTGGCCAGGCTGCCGTCCACGAAGCTGACCTTGTTCGAGAACAACAGCTTGTCGGCCCCGGCCCGCGCGCCACGGCTATAGCGCGCGAAGATCGCGAACGGCTCGGCGACCCGGTAGTTCAAGCCCACGGAATAGCTGACATAGCCATAGTTGTAGTCGACGGGCGCCGGGCGGTCGTAGGGCGTGAAGGCGGTTTTCGCTTCCGCGACGGAAATGACGCCGTCGCCGTTGAAGTCCACGGGCTTGATGCCGATGCGACCACCGCCCAGATCCGCCCCGAACAGCTGGCCGCGCACCCGGCCGGCGTCGTAGCGGACGCTGCCCCCGATCGCGACCTTGCCGAAGCGATAGTTGAGCGACCCGTAGGGCGCGGTGATGTTGTACCGGACGTCGTAGTCCCGGCGGAAGAAGGCGGTATTGCCCGACCGGTTGAACCCCAGATAGCCGTTCTGGGTCTGCGGGACGCCAGCGGCGTTGGTATAGTTGATCAGCGCCGAATTGCCGTCGCCCGCGACATCCTGGATGTGGTTACTGTACAGCCAGTCGCTGGTGTAATCCTGCAGCGACTTGTAGATGCCGCCCGTCACCGTCAGCTCGCCGCTGGCCACCTTGTACGCTCGGGTGGCGCGCAGATCGTTGATGAAGTTGTTCAGCGAGCGCGACTCGATCCTGTTCAGCGAGGTCGCAACAACCAGGCCGTTGCCGTTCATGGCGCCCAGATTGGTGATGACCTGGCCGGCGCGCGGGCCCGTGGCGTAGGAGAAGGTCCCCGCGCCGCCGCCGAGCGAGGCCGGCAGCGCGCCGCCCGAATAGATGGCCGAGACCAGGTTGCGGGTCGTCCCGCCCGAGATGTCCGAATACCGGCCGCGCTGAGTGATCGTCCAACCGCCGGCCTCGAACTGCGATTCCAGGCCGATCGATTTCACCAAGGCGCTCTGGCCCTCGCTGACCGGCATTCTGGCGGGCTTGTTGTCGGCGTCGAGCGTGATGAGATCGCCCAGATAGCCCGAAATCATCGAGTCGCGCCGGACATCGTAGTTGTTGAAGCTGCTGTAGACCGGGTGGTCATTGGTTCCGGTGATGCGCACCGGACCCGGCAGATAGTGCGGCGATCGGTCATCCAGGTACTTGCCGGAGAGCCGGACGTACCCCTTGGAAAACTGCTTGGTGACGTTGAACTTGAGCTGGCCGCCCTTGAAGGCGTCGAAGCCGACCCGGCGCGGCCCTTCACCCACCCTGTAGAAGCCGCCGACGTGGAAGCGCCACGTGTCGTTGATGGGCGCGCCGTACTCGAAATCCACGCGTTTGGTGTCGTAGTCGAGCCCCGTGGCCAGCTGGACCGCGCCCCCGGCCACCTCCCCGGTCTTGGAGAGCAGGTTGATCACGCCGGCCGGCGAGTTCGACGCAAACGTCGAGGACGAGCCGCCCCGGATGGACTCGACCGCCGCCAGATTGAGATCGGCGCGAATATAGATATCAGTCGCGCCGTTGAAGAAATCGCCGAACTCCAGGACCGGCAGGCCGTCTTCCTGAAGCTGCATGTATTTCGAGCCGCCGGACGCCAGGGGAAGGCCGCGGATCGTATAGGCGGAGCTGCCGTCGCCGGTGGACGACTCGGTCCGGATGCCCGGCAGGTTGCGGAGCAGGTCGCCCAGCGAACGGCCGCCCAAGGCCTCGATGTCCTTCTCGCGCAGCGCGCTTGTCGAGGTCGCGCTGTCCAGTCGGTCGCGTCCCTTGGCGACGCCCGTGGAGAAGACCTCTTCACGGCTGGCTGGCGCGTTCGCCGCTGGCTTTCCAGCAGCCTTTCCGGTTTCCGCCGCGCCGGTTTCAGCCAGGGCGCCCGAAGGTGCGACAAATAGTAGCGGCGCTACAACTGCCGAGATGTAGAAGATCTTCATAATGGTCCACGACCCCCGTCATGTTGAACCAGTATTCAGGCACGTCAGTGCTTGTTTTTTGGTAAATGCTACGTGTAGAAGCCGATCCATTAACCCGTAGTTAACTTTCTAGTTCAACCTAAAATCTACACGATATCGCAGCAGACACCTTCTAGCACCTCGGCGTCGCTATCCGGCAAGGGATGGAAAGTTTGCGCCGCCCATCAGCGTCGAGCGCGCATCGGCGGCAGCCGCCCCCGACGACCATCACCACGCCAAATCGATTGCACGACCCTAGAGAGCCGACGTCGCCTCAAGGCTAGCGCCGCGTGTGGCAGAGTGGCGCAGGGGATGAGCGGGTGAGGCGACGCCTACCAATACTGAGCCAGGACGCCTTGGCAGCGCCAATGGGCGTCAAGACTGCCCTGCTCTCGTCCCGCCTGGATATTGTCGGATATGACGCGGCTGGCCGAGACCAGTTCATGGGCCGCCAGATCCGGAAGCTCCGAAGAGCGCACGCGCCGCAAGACGATCGATCCCGCAAGGCAGCGCGCTAGGATGTGAAGAAGCGGACTCTGCGCCGTCAGGGCGATTTGTCGCTGCATCACGAACCAAGCGCGACCAACGTCCGTACCTGTCGCCGCCTTTTCCATGCCCGCCAGGGCGGCCGGCACCAAAGGGGCCTGGGCGCTTTCGCCTCGTGCGCCGGCCAGGCGAATAAGCTCGACCAGGATCGCCCGTAACAGAGCGTCGCATTCGGCGATCGAAAGATTTTGGCGGACAAAGAAGGCGTTGGCTGAACGGATGACCTGGGCGTGGCCGCCCTGCAGCGTATAGACGCCGCCGCCCCTTCCTCGACGCAATTCGATGAGTTGGCGATCGGCGAGCAGCCGCACGGCCTCGACCGCGACCTCGAGACTCACGTCGTGCGACTCGGCGATCTCGCTCAGGGCGCCCAGCCGGTGCGGCGTGCTGGCAGGCGATCGAAAGGTGTCGAGGAGCGCCCGCGCCAAGCTCGACGCGGCGCTGGGGCCGCTGAGGTCCGGCGGAGCCCGCGCTGGACCGCGCAGCACGGCGAGGGTGGCGTCGACAAGGGCGGCGAGCGCGGGCGCGATGCTTGCCCGGATCGCGGAGAGGAACGCCTGGGTTTCGGCCAGGCTGCGCAAGGTGACGTCCGGCCGAACGGTCTCGGCCAGGGCCTTGGCCAAGGCGGTGGCGGATGGGGCGTCGAGCATGAGGCCGCCGCCGCCGCCGCGCTGCATCCGCACGACGCCACGCTGTTGAAGCACCCTGCAGGCTTGCCGCGCCAGGCGCCGCCCGACGCCCAGTTCGATCGCCAAGTCGCGCTCGGTGCTCACCAGAGCCTGATGCGAACGCGTCCAGATCAGGGATTCGATTTGGTCGGCGAGCCGTGACGCGCTGGGCGTGGCCACGTCCTCGGTCGCGGTGACATAGCAGAAGAGCTCACGCGAGCGCCGATGAGCCGGCGAATTGATCGCGTCCTCCCCAAACCCGAAGCTTTCTGACCGGTCCATGCCGCGCGCTCATTAGTTTGCCTGGCGAACATAGCATGAAGGCTTCACCGCAAATAGACCGCTATTTCAGGCGGCGGAGCAGTGGAACCCTCCAGGCAAGAAAGGCGTCGCGCCGAGCTTCCGGCGACGGCCAAAACTAGGGGGGATCCTTTGAAACTCGACCATCGCGCCATCATTCTGGCCACTGTCGCCTCGGCCGCGCTCATGACGGCCTACCAAGCTCGGGCTCAAGCGGCCGCACCGGCGACCGAGCCCGCAGCCATTGAACTCGACGCCATCCTCGTCACCGCCCAGAAGCGCAGCGAAAACCTGCAGGACGTCCCCATCGCGATCACGGCGATCGACGGCGGCGCGCTGTCGGCCCTGAAGATGTCCAGCGGCACGGAGATCGCGCGCCAGGCGCCCAATGTCTCCGTGAGCAAGCTGGGCAATGAAGACCAGCCGAAGTTCTCGATCCGCGGGATTTCCCAATCGGAGTTCCAGCTCAACGCCTCGTCCCCGACCGGCGTCTTCTATGACGAGGTCTTCGTGCGGTCGTCCTTCCTGGGAGGCGCGCAGTTGTTCGACATGGACCACGTCGAGGTCCTACGCGGGCCTCAGGGCACGCTGTTCGGCAAGGAAACCGTCGGCGGCGCCGTCAGCTTTGTCACCAAGGCACCGGCTTTCCACGACGAAGGCTTTCTGAACGGCCAGTTCGCCGACCACAACGAAGTCGCCATCCAGGGCGCGGCCAACGTCGTGCTGGTCGAGGATCGCCTCGCCGCGCGGGTGGCCTTCAACGTCGACAAGAGCGACGGCTTCGTGAAGAACCTGCTCCCCGGCGGCCGCGACAAGTCCGACATCGACAAGCGCGCCTTCCGCGTCGCCCTGAAGTATCAGAACGACAACGGTTTCGACGCGACCTTGCGCTACGGCTACACGCGCAGTTCCCCCGAAGCCGTCGGCACCATCGTCCACGGCTATCTGCCGGGTGGCGTGAACGCGTTCGGCATGAATCCTCGCATGGACCCGTTCACCGGTCAGCGTCTAGGCGACCGCGAGGCCTATTACGACCGGCAGGGGCGCATCCGGGTTCGTGGCGACGCCGTGACCCTGACCATGAACAAGACGCTGGACGGGTTCACCCTGACCTCCATCTCATCCTATCTGAAGGGCTACTTCCTCAACGAGGTGGACGGCGACGGAACGCTCGCCAACCTCCTGGCCCTGGACTTCCAGGCGCACACCAAGGAGTACAGTCAGGACCTGCGCCTGACGTCGCAGTCGGACGGACGGTTCAACTTCATCGCCGGCCTCTATGCCTTCGGCGACACGCTCGACAACTATTTCCGCGTGGCGCAGTTCAACGACGCCTTCGTCGCCCGCCAGACCTATCGCCAGACCCGAACGTCGTATGCGGCCTATGTCGACGGCACCCTGGATTTCACCGACGCCTTGAGCGCCTATGCCGGCGTTCGGCTGACCCACGACGTGGCCAAGCTGCGCAACTTCACCTCGGTGGTGAACATTCCGGGCCTCGGGATCCCGTCCACGAATCTGGACTATTCCGAAACCCAGCCGACCGGCCGTGTCGGCCTGCGCTACAGGGCTTCGCCGGATCTGATGATCTATGCGCAGTACTCGCGCGGCTACCGCAGCGGCGCCTTCAACGGCGGCGCCGTCGCGTCTCCCGGAGACCTGAGCACCGCCAAGCCGGAATTCCTCGACGCCAATGAGATCGGGGTGAAGGCGAAGCTGTTCGACCGGCGGGTCACCCTCAACGCTTCGGCCTTCTTCTACAAATTCCGCGACCAGCAATTCATCGACACGGTGTCGATCACCCAACAACAACTGGTCAATGCGGGACGCTCGCGCGTCAACGGCCTGGAACTCGAACTGATCGGGCGCGTGACCCGGAACCTGAAGCTGACGCTCGGCGCGGGGATGCTGGACGCCAAATACAAGTCGCTTACCCTCAATGGCGTCGATCTGGCGGGCAATCGGATGATCGAGGCTCCCAAGTTCAGCGGCAACGCCGCTCTCGACTATGGTCTGCCGCTGTCGCGTGATCGCGAGCTCATGGCCCATGCCGACATGACCCACAAAAGCCGGGTCTTCTACAACGCCTACAACGACAAGCTCTTTCCCTACTCCCTGGGCCAGTCGCCCGGCTTCGAGGAGTACAACGCCCGGATCGCGATGCGCTTCGCCAACGGCAAGTACGAGCTTGGCGTTTGGGGCAAGAACCTGTCGAACAACACGGTGATCACCGGCGCGGGCGTCGAGACCAACACCAAGGCGCTCTTCGCGACCGTGCCCCAGCCGCGCCGCTTCGGCATCGATGCGGGGATGAAGTTCTGATGTCGGCCAGGAAAATCAGGTCTGCAGGGCTCATGGCGGCCCTCGCCCTTGTGGCGATGATCATCGGGCTTTCGATCTCCGCGCGCGTCCAGTCCGGCGCCGGCGTCAGCGTCGAGACGGTCTCGTTCAAGGGACGCTCCGGCGCGCCCATGCGAGCGCTGCTGTTCCGACCCAGGGATGCGACGCCGGCCCATCCCCGGCCGGGCGTCCTGGCGGTTCACGGCTACCTGAACTCCGCCGAGATCCAGGCCAATTTCGCCACCGAGCTCGCGCGGCGCGGCTATGTGGTCCTGGCGCCCGACCAGCGGGGGCATGGGGCCAGCGCCGGACCGGTCTTCGCCGACGGGTTCGGCGGCCCCGACGCCCTGGCCTATCTGAGGTCGCTGCCTTACGTCGACCGCGACAATATCGGCCTGGAGGGTCACAGCATGGGCGGCTGGACGGTGCTGCGCGCCGCCCAGGCCTTCCCGGACGGATACCGCGCGCTGGTGCTGGAAGGCTCCAGCGTCGGCGCCCCCTTCGCCCCTGAAGGCAGCCGCACGTTCCCGCGGAACCTGCTGGTGGTCTACGGAAAGCGCGACGAGTTCGGAGGCTTCATGTGGGGCAAGCCGTCTCCCGTCCGCACCGGCGCCGCGCCCAAGGCGATGGCGGCGTTCGGTACGACAGCGCCGATCGAGCCCGGGCGGCTGTACGGCAGCTTGGCGGCGGGGGACGCGCGTCTGCTGCTGACGCCGCCGGTCATCCATGCCTGGCTCCACCAATCCCGCGCGGGCGTAACGCCCGCTCTGAACTGGTTCGACCAAACCCTGAAGGGTGGCGACAGGCGCGCCTCCGACGACCAGGTCTGGCCCTGGCGCGAGGCCGGCAACGCCATGGCCTTGATCGCCGTCCCCTTCTTCCTGATCGGCCTGATCGGTATGGGAACCGCGGGGCTTTCCGTCGGCAGGCCCGCCGCCGTGTCCGCCCTGACGCCGGCCGACACGGGTCGCGGCGTCGCACTCCGCTTGATCGCCATCGCCCTCATCCCGGCGGTCCTCTACCTGCCGCTGACGATGGCGGCCGAGAAGATGATCGGCGTCAACACGGTCCTGCGCCAGACCTACAGCACCCAGTTTGGCTTCTGGGCCTTGTGCTGCGCGTTGCTGAATTTCGCGGCCTTGGCGGGCCTTGGTCGCCGTCGGGCGCCTTTGGAGGGCGGCTTCAGGGCAGTCGTTGTCGCCGGCGCGGCTTTGGCGGCGACGTTCGCCCTGGTCCTGGCCGCCGATAGGCTGGGACATGTCAATCCGTCTTGGTGGTTCATCACGCTGCGGCCGTTGACCGTCGCGCGCTTCCAGGACTTCTTGGTCTATCTGCCGTTCTTCATGGCCCAGACCGTCAGCGCCCTTTGGTTGATCGACACGGTGCGGCCGCTCGACAAGGGCCCGACCTGGCGCGCCGTTGGGGTCAGCGTCGCGACGCTGACCGGTGGTCTCCTGCTGTTTCTGGCCCTGCAATATGGCGTTCTCGTCGCGACTGGCGCGCTTCTGCTGGCGGGGGAAGGCCTACGGACGATCTCGGCGATCAACTTCATCCCGATCCTCGCGGTCGTCGGCGGCTTGGGCGTCGTGTCTCGGCGCTGGACAGGCTCGGTCCTGACCGGGGCGCTGGCGGCTGGCGCCCTGATGACCTGGATGCTGACCGCCACACAGCCGATCGCGGGCTGACGCGGAGAGCCTGGATGGGTGTGGAGTTGGCCCCTGAACCCCGCCGTGATCGGCGGCGGGGTGAACGGGTGCGGCCCTGTTCGAAGAGGGATCTTGCCGGAGCTCCCGCAATCAGTCGCCAACAGCCCGCCAGAGGACGTAGGCGGCCACGGCGACGACCATGGCCGCGAACAGGCGACGCATGAGCAACACGCGCGACGCCAGGCGCGGAGCCAGACGCGCGCCGATCAGGACGCCGGCGCCGCCGCCCGCGACCAAGGCCAGGAGCAGCGGTCCGTCAACCAGACCCGACGCCGCATAGCTGAGGCTGGTGGCCGCGCCGAATAGCGTGACCGACACCAGGGACGAGGCGGCGGCGTTGGCCAGGCTCATGCCTGTCGCCGCCATCAGGCCCGGCGCGATCAGGAAACCGCCGCCGATGCCGAAGAAGCCGGCCGCCAGTCCGGTGGCGGCGCCGATGGGGATCAGCCGCAGCGCCTTGGCGGGGTCGATATGGACGTCCGGATCGCCGGGCGAGACCGGGGCGCGGAACATGGACAGACCCACCGCCGCCATGGCTAAGGCGAAGCCGGCCAGCAGGTGATCGCCCGCCAGGGATTTGGCCAGGTGCGCCCCCGCCAGCGATCCGACAAGACCGGACCCGCCGAAGGTCAGGGCGCAGGGCCATTTCACGCGCCCAGCCTTGGCTTGCGCGGCCAGGCCGGCGGCGGCGTTGACGGCGACAGCGGCGGCCGAGGTCCCGATCGCCACGTGCGCGTCCCTCACCCCGACCACATAGAGCAGCAGCGGCGTGGCCAGCACCGAGCCGCCGCCGCCGAACAGCGTCAGCAGCAGCGCGACGACCGCCCCGCAGAGGGCGGCGGCCGGAAGGCTTGCGTCCATGGCCTCACGCCCCCGCTGGGCGGTTCCAGGGAGCCAGGGCCAGCAGCCGCGCCATGCCGCAGAAGCCGGTGCTCCCCGCAAAGACCAGGCCCGCGCCGACGAAGCCGGCCACGCCCAGGAACCATGGCGAGACGGTCAGGCCCAGAATGACACCCGCCAGCACCAGCGATCCGGCGACGAGCTGGACCTGGCGCATCATTTCCAGCGGCGCCCCAGGATCGCCCTCGACCGGCAGGCCCGCACCGGTCCAGGCGTCGAGCCCACCTTCCAGCACGTGGACCGGACGCCCGCAGGCGGCCGCCAGCCTCTGGCCGTTGGCGCCGGTGCGCATGCCCGAGCGGCAGGTGAAGATCACCTCGCGCGCGTCGGGCAGGCCCAGGCCCGCGGTGTCGAGTGTCGAGAGCGGTCGCGACAGCGCACCCTTGGCGCGGCGGCGGGCGAACTCGTCGGGCTCGCGGATGTCGATGAGGACAGCTCGGCCTTCGGCCAGGCGCTGGGCGACCTCGTCAGGCGTCAGCAGATTCAGGGTCTTGGTCATGGGCGGCGTTCTCCGCTGGAGGGCAGAAGATCTCCGCGAGCGTGCCGACCACCTTTAGGGCGGCGGGATCGGCGATCCGGTACCAGAGGCTCGTGGCTTCGCGGCGCGAGGCCACGATGCCCTCCTCGCGCAACACGGCAAGGTGCTGCGAGAGAGCCGACTGCGAGAGGCCGACCAGGGGCTGGATCTGCCCCACCGACCGTTCGCCATCGGCGAGTTGGCACAGGATCATCAACCGCCGCTCATTGGCCAGCGCCCGCAGCAGCTTGGCGGCCTGCGCGGTGCTGGCTTCGAACTGGCCGACATCGAAACGCGAGAGATCGAACATGAACGCCATATATTAGCTTGATCTAATTTAGCAAGATCTAATATTAAGAGCCCGCCCACATCGGAGGCTCCGGCCATGCGACCCGACGTTCAAGCTTTTTTCGACCCCGCCACCTTCACGGCCAGCTACATCGTCGCCGATCCGGCCACGGGGACGGCCGCGATCGTCGATCCGGTCCTCGACTTCGAGCCCAAGGCCGCCCGGCTCTCGACCCGTTCGGCGGACGCCATGCTGGCCGCCACCGAGGCGCGCGGCCTGACCCTGGCCTATGTGCTGGAGACCCACGCCCATGCCGACCACCTGTCAGCCGCGGACTACATCCGGGGCAAGACCGGCGCAAAGATCGTCATCGGCGCCCGGATCGTCGAGGTGCAGAAAACCTTCGTCCCCGTATTCGAATCCGACGTCGCCGCCGATGGCTCGGTCTTCGACGTGCTGATGAGCGAAGGCGACACCCTGCCGCTGGGCGAGCTTTCCATCGGCGCGCTGCACACGCCCGGACACACACCGGCCTGCCTGACCTATCTGATCGGCGACGCGGCCTTCGTCGGCGACACCATCTTCATGCCCGATTACGGCACCGCTCGCGCCGACTTCCCCGGCGGCGACGCGCGGACCTTGTTCCGCTCGATCCGCAAGGTGCTGTCCCTCCCGCCGGAGACCCGCGTCTTCGTCGGCCACGACTATCTGCCCGAAGGCCGCTCGAACCATCGCTGGGAGACCACCGTGGCCGAGGAGCGGGCCCGCAACGTCCACGTCCAGGACGGCCAGTCCGAGGACGCGTTCGTGGCCCTGCGCACAGCTCGCGATGCGACCCTTCCTGCCCCGACCCTGATCCTGCCGTCGTTGCAAGTGAACATACGGGCCGGCGCCCTTCCCCCGCCGACCGTCGCCGGGAACGTGTTCCTGAGGATCCCCGTCGCCCGAGCTTAGACGCACTGAGTGAGGGACCGTAAGCAACGGCTTATCGCGCATCCCGTAAGCCGCCCGTCCATAGCGATGGCCGCCAGGCCAGGGCATGTCCGTCCCGACACAAGCACGGGAGAGTTTCGCATGTCCCCACCACCCACCGCCGCGCGCCATTGGGATCCAGTGGTCAAGCTGACGCACTGGACCGTCGTCGCGGCCGTCCTCGTCAATGGCTTGATCACCGAAGGCGGATCCGGCGCCCACGTCTGGGTCGGATACACCCTGGCCGACACCCTGGCCCTTCGCTTGATCTGGGGCGTCGCAGGCCCGGCAGAGGCGCGTTTCTCGGCCTTTCCGCCCAGCCCAGGTCGCGCCCTGGCGCATATCCGGGAAATCCTCGCCGGTCACCGCACCGAGCACGCCTCGCACAATCCATTGGGGGCCTTGATGGTCTATGCGATCTGGAGCGTGCTGATCGTCATCGTGATCACGGGCGTGATGATGGCGGCGGCGTCCGCGGAATCCGGGGCGCCCCCGGCGTCGAACCCGGCCGCCGCCGCGCAACGCCTCGACCGCGACGACGACCCGTCCCAAGGCGCGCGCGAGCACGGCGAGGCGCATGAGGAAGGCCCTCTGACCGAGACCCACGAGGCGGCGGTCAACGTGCTGTACGGGCTGATCGTGCTGCATATCGCCGGCGTCGCATTCGAAACCCGGCGGAGCGGCCGGCGGATTGTCTTGGCTATGCTCCCGGGGCGACGCTAGATCGGCGCATGATCCAAAGACGGCAGGCCCTGGAGCGCAGGATCACGATGATTGCAATCGTCGTGATCCTCCAACTCGCCGCGACCGTGTTCTTCCTGGTCGACTTCACCGGCGACGTGCGCGCCGACGGATTGAGCCCGCACCTGCTGGCCGAAGGCGGTGCGGCCCTGGCCTTGCTGATCGGCGTTCTGTTCGGCGCCGCCCTGGCCCGCGGGCTCATCCTGCGCGCCCGGGAGGACGAATCCGCGGTGGCCTCCGCGAGAGGCGCCTTGGCCGACCTGGTCCGGATGCGCTTCTCCGACTGGCGTTTGACAGCGGCCGAGGCGGATGTCGCTCTCTTCGCTCTCAAGGGCTGCGACATCGCTGAAATCGCAGCTCTGCGCGGCGTGGCGGCCGGCACAGTGCGCGCCCAACTCGCTCGCGTCTATGGCAAGGCCGGCGTCCGCTCACAGTCGGCCCTGATGGCGCTGTTCATGGAAGAGCTGGTGGACACCCCTCGGTAGCGAGCGCGAACCTCCAAAGAGAGCGTCCTTGGCCGCTGCGGCGTGGTCTGTCGTGACATCCGTCGTTCAGATCGCCGCACCCACGAAACGGCCGATCAGCGCCGTCACGGCCATGGCCACCGCGCCCCAGAGCGTAACCCGGATGACGCCTCGCCAAGGCGGCGCATCGCCGGCGCGGGCGCCGACGTAACCCAGGACCGCCAGGCCGCCGAGCGAGGCGACCGTCACGGCCACGCCCAGCGCCGCACGAGGCGTGCTCACCGCAACAACCAACGGCAGCACGGCGCCGGCGGCGAAACTGCCCGCGGACGACAACGCCGCCTGGATGGGGCGCGCGCCGGTGATATCCGAGAGACCCAGTTCGTCCCGAGCATGGGCCGCCAAGGCGTCTTTGGCCATCAGCTGGGTGGCCACCAGGCGCGCGGTGTCGGGTTCGACACCTCTGCTGATATAGATCTGGGCCAGTTCCTCGTGCTCGGCCTCGGGAAGGTCACGCAGTTCGGCGACTTCGCGCGCCAGCTCCGCCCCTTCGGTGTCGGCCTGCGAGCTCACCGACACATACTCGCCCGCCGCCATGGACATCGCGCCCGCCACGACCGCCGCGACGCCCGCAACGACCACCTCGCCCGGAGACTTGGCCGCCGAGGCCACGCCGACGATCAGGCTGGCGGTGGAGACCAGGCCGTCATTGGCGCCCAGCACGGCGGCGCGAAGCCAGCCGATCCGCGATACGCGGTGACGTTCGGTGTGACGATGAACAGCGCGCATCGATGATCTCCAGCCAGATGAGTCTGCCCTCGATATTCATCGGCGCCGTGACGAAGATCAAAGCCTGCGCGCAAGGCAATATCGGCCAAGCCCTGGGACGCGACGGGCGGCGACGCCATGAAGCACCGACCGAAAGCCGCGCCGAAATCGGGCGTTTGCCGACATCGGCCCCTGCTCCAGAAGCGGGCTTCCGGCGGACATAATTGTTGCACAATGCAACATCCTGGTTTAGCTAGTCCTTGGCGATGGCGGCGCAGGAAGCGGTTTCATCGATAATCTGACGGTCGCGGGTTCGAATCCCGCCGGCGGGCCTCTCGCCGTAGCTCAGTGGGTAGAGCATCAGGAACGCCGCTTCCGAACATTCCCCATCGTCGCAATTTTCCGTTGCGTGGTGCAACATGCTCCACTATACGGACGCCTCCCGTTGCTTCGGCGGCGGGAACCGAGGGCGGCGCAGGAAACGGTTACTTCGCCTTTCACGCGGGAGGTCGAGGGTTCGAATCCCTCCGTACGACGCAAGTCGGACGTAGCTCAGTCTGGTAGAGCGCCACGCCGTTTCCGCATATTCCCCCTCGGGAAGCCAATCTATCCGGCGGCGTAGCACAGCGGATTCTTCGGGTGACGGCATGCGGGCGAAAGCCAGGCTCCGTTCCCTCGCGAGAGGGAGGCCCGCAGTGCGCCTGTTCCCCGGGAAGATCGTCGACGGCGGTGATGGCCAACCGGGTTCATCGCTCCAACCGAAAGGGCGGCCGGGACGCGAGTCCCAGTCCGGGTGCGCGAACACCTGGCGGAAGCGCCCTCCCGAGCCGAGTGTTCCCCGTCGACATTTTCGTCCATTTATCTTGTTGCATTACGCAACAAACTGAACTAGAGAACCCCGGTCTTTGATGAGACGCCGCCGGCGTCGCGAAGACCCGATCAGGCGACGAACGAGACCATGACTTCGAGCAATCTGAAGTTTGAACGTCCGCAGGGCTGCCCGCCCTAGACCTCCCCGACGCCGGTTTCGGCCGTCGGGGCCTGGACGTCTCGTCCGTCTCCCGACCGGCCTGGAAACCCCAAGCGACGTCAGGAGAAGAGCGCCATGCGCTTCAACATCTTCGCCAAGCGCCCCGACGTCACCTTCGAGGGCGCTCCCGCCGTGATCCTCACGGCTGAACAACAACTGCGCCGGTCGGTGCTCTCGTGCCTCCTGTGGGAGGACGAGTTCTACGAGGACGGCCTGGCCATCGCCGACCGCATCGCCGCCCTGGCGAGCGCGGTCGCGCCGCAGGTCACGGCCGATCTCGCAATCGAGGCGCGCGAGACCTTCAAGCTGCGCCACGCGCCGCTGATGCTGCTCGTCGCCCTGACCCGCACGGGTTCGGGCACGCCGCTGGTCGCCCAGACGATCGAGCGGGTGATCCAGCGCGCCGACGAACTCACCGAGTTCCTGGCGCTGTACTGGCGTCACGGCCGCAAGCCGCTGAGCAAGCAGATGAAGAAGGGTCTCGCGGCCGCCTTCGGCAAGTTCGACGCCTACCAGCTGGCCAAGTACGATCGTGACGGCCCGGTGAAGCTGCGCGACGTGCTGTTCATGGTCCACGCCAAGCCGAAGGACGAGTCGCAGGCGGCCCTGTGGAAACAGGTCGCCGATCGGACCCTGGCCGCGCCGGACACCTGGGAAGTCGCCCTCTCGGGCGGCGCCGCCAAGCGCGAGACCTTCCAGCGCCTGCTGGCCGAGAAGAAGCTGGGTTATCTGGCCCTGCTCCGGAACCTCCGGAACATGGACCAGGCCGGCGTCGACGAGACCCTGGTGAAGGAAGCGATCCTGGCGCGTCGCGGCGCGGAACGGGTTCTGCCCTTCCGCTACGTGGCGGCCGCCCGGGCCGCGCCCCGGTTCGAGCCCTGGCTCGATCAGGCGCTGGCCGAGACCGTGCTGGAAGGCGCGGTCTTCGACGGGCGGACGATCATCCTGGTCGACGTCTCCGGCTCGATGGACGCGCGTCTGTCGGCCAAGTCGGACCTGACCCGGATGGACGCGGCCGCAACCCTGGCCGCGATCGTGCCGGGCGACGTGCGGGTCTTCACCTTCTCCAACGCGGTGAAGGAGGTCCCGCCCCGTCGCGGCATGGCCGGGGTCGACGCGGTGGTCCGCTCGCAGCCCCATGGCGGCACGGAACTGGGCAAGGCGATCCAGAAGATCAACGCCTTGCCCCACGACCGGTTGATCGTGGTGACCGACGAGCAGTCCCACGACCGGGTTCCGGACCCGAAGGCGGCCAAGGCCTATATGGTCAACGTCGCCAGCGCCCGGAACGGCGTCGGTTACGGCCTGCGCTGGGTCCATGTCGACGGCTTCTCCGAGGCCGTCCTGGGCTTCATCCGCGAGCACGAACGCCTGACGGCGGAGGCCCGCTAGGATGAGCCCGGAGGCCTTGCGGCAGGCGGCGATCACCCTCTTCGGCGACCGGGGCTGGATGTCCCGGCTCGCCGAAGGCCTGGGGGTGGACCGGTCATCGGTGTCCCGCTGGTTCGCGGGGCTACCGGTTCCCGGCCCGGTCGCCGCCGCCGTCGAAGCCTGGCTGCTCATCTACAAACTGACCGGTCTTCGGCCGGGCGAGTACGACCAGCTCGACCCGGCCGAGGATCATTCCCCCCGACATTCTTCCGAAGACTGACCGTTCTTCCGAAAGCTTTCCGATGTTCCTGTCGATCGCCACCACCCACCGCCCCGCCACCGACCTGGGCTTCCTGCTTCACAAGCATCCCGGCCGCGCCCACGAGACCGAGCTACCGTTCGGCAAGGCGCACGTCTTCTACCCGCAGGTCGACGAGGACCGCTGCGAGGCGGCTCTGATGCTGGACATCGACCCAGTGGGCCTGGTGCGCGGGAAGGGTCGTGGCGAGGGCCTCCTGGACCAGTACGTCAACCACCGTCCCTACGCGGCCTCATCCTTCCTGTCGGTGGCCTTGGCCCGCGCCCTACGCTCGGCCATGGCCGGGACGTCTCGCGAGCGCCCTGAACTGGCCGAGACGGCCATCCCGCTGGAAGCGACCATCACGCCGTTGCCCGCGCGCGGCGGCGAGGCGCTGGTGCGCCAGCTGTTCGAGCCGCTGGGCTGGACCGTCGACCTGGAAAACGTGGCCGGCGCGAACGGCGCGCCCTCACGTTACGTGTCCCTGCGCCTGGCGGGGACCGCGCGGCTGCGCGACTTGCTGAACCACCTCTATGTGCTGGTCCCCGTGCTGGACGACGACAAGCACTACTGGGTCGGCGACGACGAGGTGGAGAAGCTGCTCAGGCGCGGCGAGGGCTGGCTGGACGGCCATCCCTTCCGTGACCTGATCGTCCGCCGCTACCTGATCCATCGCAGGAGCCTGGCCCGCGACGCCCTGGAGCGCCTGGCGCCCGAGACCCGCGACGAGGCCGTTGATCCCACCGAGCGCAAGCCCGGCGCCGAGGACGCGCTGGAAGCGCCGTTGCGCCTGAACGACGAGCGTATGGCTGCCGTCGCCGAGGCCTTGCGCGCCAGCGGGGCCAAGGCGATCGCCGACCTCGGCTGCGGCGAGGGCAAGCTGCTGCAACGCCTGGTGCGCGAGCGCTGGGTCGAGCGCCTGATCGGCGTCGACGCCGCCGCCCGCGACCTGGAATGGGCGTCCAAGCGCCTGAAGCTGCACCTGGCCGGCGGTCCGCCCGAAGGCCGGGTCACCCTGCTGCACGGCTCGGTCACCTATCGTGACCGCCGCTGGGAAGACGTCGACGCCGTCGCCCTGGTGGAGGTCATCGAGCACCTGGACGCCGATCGCCTGCCGGCCCTGCGCAAGGTGGTGTTCGGAGCCGCGCGCCCGAAGACCGTGGTCGTGACGACGCCCAACGCCGAGTACAACGCCCTCTTCCCGGACCTGGCCGCCGGCGCCTTCCGCCATCCCGACCACCGGTTCGAGTGGACGCGGGCGGAGTTCCGCGCCTGGGCCGAGGCCATCGCCGCCGACCACGGCTACGCGGTCGCCTATGACGACATCGGCAAGCGCGACGAAGCCCTCGGCGCGCCCACCCAGATGGCCGTCTTCACGCGGACCGGCTGACGCCGCTCCGCTCTCAGTTTCTCAGTTTTGAAGTCATCCGCATGACCACCCTCGACATCCCCGACTTCGCCCTCGTCGTGCTGATCGGCGCCTCGGGTTCCGGCAAGTCGACCTTCGCCGCCAGGCATTTCGCCCCGACCGAGGTGATCTCGTCGGACCACTGCCGCGCGCTCGTGGTCGACGACGAGACCGACCAGTCGATCAGCGGAGACGCCTTCGAGCTGGTGAAGGCCATCGCCGACAAGCGGCTGAAGCATCGCCGCCTGACAGTGATCGACGCCACCAATGTCCGCGCCGCCGACCGCAAGGGCTGGATCGAGCTGGCCAGGCGCTGGCACGCCCTGCCCGTCGCCATCGTCATCGATCCGGGCGTCGACACCTGCTTCGAACGCAACAGGGCCCGCGCCAACCGCGACTTCGGCATCGGCGTGGTCCAGCGCATGAGTTCCGAGATCCGTCGCGGCCTGGGCGGCCTGCAGCGCGAGGGCTTCCGCCAGGTGTGGAAGCTGTCCAGCGAGGCCGAGATCGACGCCGCCATCGTCGAGCGCAAGCCGCTGTGGACCGACAAGCGCGACGACCAGGGGCCGTTCGACATCATTGGCGACATCCACGGCTGCGCCGACGAGCTGCAGGACCTGCTGGCCGCGCTGGGCTATGCCGTGGCCTGGGGCGAGAAGGGCGGCGAGCGTTCGGTCGTGGTCACGCCGCCGGCGGGCCGCAAGGTCGTGTTCGTCGGCGACCTGGTCGATCGGGGCCCCAACTCGCCTGACGTGCTGCGCATCGTCATGAGCATGGTCGCGGCCGGGACCGCCTACTGCGTGCAGGGCAACCACGAGCGCAAGTTCGGCCGCTGGCTGGAGGGCCGCAAGGTCACCATCGCCCACGGCCTGCAGCAGACGATCGACCAGTACGACGAGACTGATCGCGGTTTCCGCGCCGCCCTGCCCGCGTTCCTGGACAACCTGCGCAGCCACGTCTGGCTGGATGGCGGGCGCCTGGCCGTGGCCCACGCGGGCCTGAAGGCCGAGATGATCGGCCGGGGCTCGGGCGCGGTGCGCGAGTTCGCCCTCTATGGCGAGACGACCGGCGAGATCGACGAGTTCGGCCTGCCCGTCCGCGCCGACTGGGCGGCCGACTATCGCGGCGAGACGACGGTGGTCTACGGTCACACGCCCATGCCCGAGGCCCAATGGGTCAACAACACCCTCTGCATCGACACCGGCTGCGTGTTCGGCGGCAAGCTGACGGCCCTTCGCTGGCCCGAAAAGGACATGGTCCAGGTCCCCGCCCACCAGGTCTGGTGCGAGCCCATGCGTCCGCTGGTCCTGGCCGGCGGCGACCGCTCGGCCCAGGCCGCGGCCGACGACCTGCTGGACATGGAGGACGTCAGCGGCCGGCGCTGGATCGACACCAGCCTGCGCGGGCGCGTGGTGGTGGCCGAGGAAAACGCCTCGGCCGCGATCGAGGTGATGAGCCGCTTCGCGCTGGCGCCGCAGTGGCTGGCCTATCTGCCGCCGACCATGTCGCCGGTCGAGACCAGCGCCCGCGAAGGCTGGCTGGAGCGCCCCGAGGAGGCCTTCGCTCACTACCGCGAGCGCGGCGTGGCCGAGGTGGTCTGCGAGGAGAAGCACATGGGCTCGCGGGCGGTGATCGCCCTGTGCCGCACGGCCGAGGCGGCCAAGGTCCGGTTCGACGCGGCCGAGGGTGAAACGGGGGCGATCTGGACCCGCACCGGGCGCGGCTTCTTCGCCGAGGCCGCCACCACCGAAGCCTTGCTCGCGCGCCTGCGCGGAGCCGTGGACGCGGCCGGCCTGTGGGATGAACTCTCCACCGACTGGCTGCTGCTGGACGCCGAGATCATGCCCTGGTCAGCCAAGGCGAGCGCGCTGATCGATACCCAGTACGCACCTGTCGCGGCCTCGTCCCGCGCCGGCCTGTCGGCGGCCGCCGAGGCCCTGTCCCGCGCAGCCGCCCACGGCGCGCCGGTCGGCGACCTGCTGGCCAAGGTCGAGGACCGAGCAGGCCGCGCCGAGCTCTACGCCAAGGCCTGGGCGCCCTATGTCTGGCCGGTGTCGGGGATCGACGATCTGAAGGTCGCGCCGTTCCACCTGCTGGCCAGCGAGGGTCACGTGTGGTTCGACCGGGACCACGTCTGGCACATGGGCCTGGCCGAGCGCCTGGCCGCGACCGGCGACAAGGTCATCGCACCCACCCGCTGGCGGGTCGTACCCCTGGCCGATGACGCCGCCTGCGCGGACGCCATCGCCTGGTGGGAAACCCTCACCACCGGCGGCGGCGAGGGCATGGTGGTCAAGCCGCGCGACTTCGTGGCGCGCGGGACCAAGGGCCTGCTGCAGCCGGCGCTGAAGGTGCGCGGCCGCGAGTACCTGCGGATCATCTACGGCCCCGAATACGACGCGCCCGAGCACCTGGAGAGGCTGCGCGTGCGCGGCCTGGGCGGCAAGCGCAACCTGGCCCTACGCGAATTCGCCCTTGGCCACGAAGCGCTCAGGCGCTTCGTCGAGGGCGCGCCGCTACGCAAGGTGCACGAGTGCGTCTTCGCCGTGCTGGCGATGGAGAGCGAACCGATCGATCCACGGCTTTAGCCGCCACAGGTCCTGAGAGCGTCTCAAAGTCCGTTCTCAGGACCAATCGGCCGGTTCGGCTTCCAGCCAGATACTCGGTAGCGCGAACGCGATTCAACCTAACCGTTCTTATCGACCTTCACTCTCTCGAAACCTTGGGGCGATAGCGTCGCGGTCCTATTGGAGCGGCCCATGACGATTGAAATCACCCATCAGGATCAAGCAGAAATTCTCAAGGCGCTTCGCGCGGCCCAGGACAAGGTCAAAGAAGTATATCACGCCGTTCGCGACCGTTCTGGCGAACAAGACCCGCATCACCCTGCCTTGACCCAAATGTATGCATTGCGGGACTCTCTGATCGAGCTTGAAACGCCGTTCATCAGCTAGACGAACTCTAGGAAAGCGCTGGAGAGTGGGCGGCAGTTAAAAGGTCGCGCGCCCATTCGGGGCGCGCCTCCCCCTCGGTGGCCAGCGGCAGACCCGCTGCCCGTTCCCTCAAGGCAGCTGCGCCGTCGCCACGGGCGATGGCGCTCTGCCGCCGGTCAACTCGATCGAAGGATCGGCCGGGAATGGCGCTCCTCATGTTCAGCTGGTTTAGTCCACACGCATATGCAACGGGGTGCAGAGTTGAGAACCTTGAGGCAAGGCGAGAGTGACGCCCTGTGCGGCGTGTACGCCATCATAAATGCTTTTGCTATTTGTGGCGTTAGGCAACAACCAAAGAAGATATATAATACCGCCATCTACTCGCTAATTCAAAGCGGTAGAGCAAACGAACTAGTATACGGGGCGGGCCTGGAGGCGGAAGAGCAAATGCTCGAAGCCTGCTTGTCGCTTCATGGAGCAAATAGTCTCTTTATGAACCGCCCCTTTGAAGGGGCAGCCGCTAAAACTGAGGACGAATTTTGGTCTCGCCTGAACGTGTGCTTCTGCGATGAAGGCGCTGAAGCGGTTATCCAAGGTATCCGAAAGCCCAGTGATCACTGGGTAGCATTTATCCTGCGCCCCCGAGGACAGGTAAAAATCTTCGACTCCGATCCCGGGCAACCTCGCCGGCAAACGCTTACTGCGGGTCATACTATCAAGGCGCTTTCCCGGCGAAATACCGATTGGAAGATTGAGCAGACCGAGACCCTAGTCGTGTACAGGCGATAGCGCCCCGAAGGTCACCAACGCCCCTGAACTGAGCGTCAGTTTAAACTGTTTCGACAGGTCTTTTCGAACGAGAGTCGGAGGTCAGCTTTCCCGGAAATGCGTGATGGCTAGCAAATGGCGCTGGCGGCCCACCCAAGGTCAAAAAGACAGGGCGCTGCGACCGCGTCGCATTATTGACGGTCTTAAGTTGGTATCGCTCCCCGCTAAGCGGGGCACGGCAAGGGTCTGATATTATTGAGGCGGCTATTTCCGACAACTTAAGCGAAACACGCTAACGCCGTCCCTATTGGCGCAATTCCAACTTAAGACCGTCCCCAATTCGCGTCGCCTAGGGTCGTGGTCACATTCGACCCTCGCGCGCTCTGCCGACGAACTGGCCTCGTAGTGATCTTCGCAGGAAGACACGACAAGAGCGGACGCACAGAAAGCAAGGGCTGGTTAAGGCTGCGTCTTCGGCTTGATCGGTCTCAACGACCCCGGACGGCGTTTTTGCGGGGGAGCGGCCTCAGCTCCTTCAATCTCGGCCAATTGTCTATTCAGGAGGGCTCTCAGATTGCTGACCTCGGCCTGGAGCTGCCCAATGTTGCGACGGGCGTCAGAGACATAAGTTTTCATTTCTGAGCTTCGGCGCAGCGCCCCCTTAGCAAGCGGCTCCAGAAAGTCAGATGCGCTCTGTGTTAGCCGCGCAGACCTTGCAACCTACCACGCCAATAAAGCCTTCTACGGCCTGCTCCGCTACGGAGTGAAGGTGCAACCCGGCCCTGCTGAGAACAACGTCACCGTCTGGCCGATCGACTGGGCCAATCCCGCCGCGAACGACTTCGCCGTCGCTGAGGAGGTGACACTTAGGCCCGACGATCCGGTGGCCTTCGTAAAGCGTCCCGACCTGGTACTTTACGTGAACGGCATCGCCATTGGCATGATCGAACTAAAGCGCGCTAGCGTCGACCTCGGCCACGGCATCCGGCAGGTGATAGATAGTCAGGGGCCGCGCTTCGTGCCGCGGTTCTTCTCAACGATTCAGCTAGTGATGGCTGGCAACGAGAGCCAGGGTCTGCGCTACGCCACCACTGGCACACCACAGCGGCACTGGCTAACCTGGAAAGAAGCGGACTCCGAGGACGCGCAAAGCCTGGACGAAGCGCTTGGCCATCTGCTGGCGCCGACGCGGCTGATCGAGCTTTGCCACGACTTTATCGTGTTCGACGCCGGGGTGAAAAAGACGTGCCGGCATAACCAGTTCTTCGGCGTGAAAGCTGCGCGCGAGCACGTCCGCCGACGCGACGGCGGGATCATCTGGCACACCCAGGGCTCGGGCAAAAGCCTCACTATGACTTGGCTCGCCAAATGGCTGCGCGAGACTTACCCCGATGCCCGCGTATTGGTCGTCACTGACCGCGAGGAGCTGGACGCCCAAATTGAAGGCGTATTCGCAGGCGTTGATGAGGATATACCACGTGGATGTTTCGAATCTGGATGCAGCGTAATCATCGTCGGTGATTGATCGGGTCATATTGTTGAGCAGCGTCGTTTTCCCGACACCGTTACGACCGATCACTGCATGAATATTGGTACTTGGGGTCGAACTGGCCTTGACGTCGAAATCCAGAACATATCCTGCGAGCTTGTCGGACCCGTCCTGGGTGAAACGAAACTTGTAGTCGGTGAGCGGTACGCCACCACCAAGAACGCGGCGATATTGGTCGACAATGGTGTTGAGGCTCTGACTGCGAAGAAGCGACGTCCGAAAAACTTGCTCATTGAGCGCGAGGTCCAAGGCCTTCTGACTGAAGGCCACATCCCTCAACGCTCGGAGATATTCCGCCCTAAAATCGCTCGATAAATCTCTATATGACTTTAAATAGTATCCAACATCCTGGCCTACAGAAAAATATTCCTCAGTTAACAAAGTGAAGCCCTGAGAAAATGTCGAATATGTCGATATTGACTCAGTTTGCCCCCGGAAACCAATCTTTACCTCACCAAGATCGTGGCGAATTCCGTCATCATCGAATACGACTACTTGAAACATCGTTACAAATGAATAGTCGTTCCAGTGATCAATTCGCAGGTACACAACGCGACGCCCTTCGGAAGGAACGCTCCCGTTGCGTGGCACCGTGATGAACTGGATCAAGTCGCTTCCCCCTCTCCGAAGGATAGTGAGGCGTTGCGGCTGGTGTCAAAGAAAGATCCTGGCAGCCGCCCATCACTTTGAGCTCGTTTAGGCATTGTCCATCAGGCTATCGCGCAATTCTCATACGCGCCGACCTCCTTTATGCTGTGATGAGTGTCCAGTTTCCGGAGGTGTCTCGACGGAGGGAACTAGCGCTCAGAGGCCTATTCCTAGTGGTCTCAAAAGGACGGATATCTGCGACCGCCTCTCATTATTGACGGCCTTAAGTTGGAAATGGGTACGTCTTAATGTGGAACGACACAGCCCTGGCGGCCCGGGAGGGACTCGAACCCCCGACCTTCGCTTTAGGAAAGCGCTGCTCTATCCTGCTGAGCTACCGGGCCGCGGCGCGCGCGGCGGAGGGTCAATAGCGCAAGATCGGGGGCGTGCGAACCCTGTCAGCGCAAGTTCCGGCGAAGCGGGGAGCAAACGCGGTGCGGCATCTGAAATCGATCTATGTCCAGGTCCTGATCGCCATCGCCTTGGGGATCCTGGTCGGAGCGCTGTGGCCGAAGATCGGGGTGGCGGTCAAACCGCTGGGCGACGCCTTCATCAAGCTGATCAAACTGGTCATCGCGCCGGTGATCTTCTGCACCGTGGCCGGCGGCATCGCGCGGATGGGCGACATCAAGGCGTTCGGCCGGGTGGGCGTGAAGGCCCTGCTCTATTTCGAGGTCGTCTCGACCCTGGCCCTGGTGCTGGGCCTGCTGGTTGGTCGCACCCTGCGCCCCGGCGACGGCTTCAACATTGATCCCGCGACCCTGGATCCCTCGATCGCCGCCGGCTACGTCGAGAAGGCCAAGCACGGCGAGGGTCTCGTCGAGTACCTGCTGCACCTGATCCCCAACACCTTCGTGGGCGCCTTCGCCGAGGGCAACCTGCTGCAGGTGCTGGTGATCGCCATCCTGACCGGCTTCGCCTGCGTGAGGCTGGGCGCGTTCGGCGACAAGGTCGCCAACGTGCTGGAGGACACCGCCAAGCTGTTGTTCGGCGTCATCCATGTGGTGGTCCGCCTGGCGCCGCTGGGCGCGTTCGGGGCCATGGGCTTTACCATCGGCAAGTACGGGATCGGCGCCCTGATGCAGCTGGGGGCGCTGGTGGCGACCTTCTACATCACCTCGATCCTGTTCGTGCTGGTGGTGCTGGGCGCGATCGCCTGGGCCAGCGGCTTCTCGATCCTGCGCTTCCTGGCCTATATCCGCGAAGAGCTGCTGATCGTCCTGGGCACCAGCTCGTCGGAGTCGGTGCTGCCCCAGATCATGGAGAAGCTGGAGAACGCCGGGGCCCGCCGCTCGGTGGTCGGCCTGGTCATTCCGACCGGCTACAGCTTCAATCTGGATGGCACCAACATCTACATGACCCTGGCCACGCTGTTCCTGGCCCAGGCGACCAACACCCACATCTCGCTGGGCCAGGAGCTGGCCCTGCTGGGCATCGCCATGCTGACCTCGAAGGGCGCCTCGGGCGTCACGGGAGCCGGCTTCATCACCCTGGCCGCGACCCTGGCGGTCGTGCCCGACATCCCGATCGCAGCCCTGGCCGTGCTGGTCGGCGTGGACCGCTTCATGAGCGAGTGCCGGGCCCTGACCAACCTGGTCGGCAACGGCGTGGCCACCCTGGTGGTCGCCCGCTGGGAAGGGGCCCTCGACCGCGACCGTTTGACGCGCGTCCTGCGCGGCGAGAAGGAGCCGGCCGAGCCCGCCGCCGCGTGAGACTGAAAAGCACGGCCTTGTGCTAGCACCTTGAGATATCGGCGTTCTTTCGGCGAGGTCGACCTCTCGGTCGGCTATGCGACGCAGGGAGCGTCCAACGCTCAACCGGCGCGAACGTGCAACCGCACTGGCCGAGGACGGGAGGCCCAGCTTGTCCGGCGCCGTCCACATGTTAGGGTTCCGGATACAACCGCCGTGCGATGCTAGAGTAATGCTGAACTTGGCCTCTAGAGACGATGTTGGTCAGTCCGATACGGACCTGATGACGCTCATCGAAACGATCGAGGCGCTGTCGGCGACGCGGACCATCAGCGAGGTGGCCGAGGTCGTGCGCAAGGCCGCGCGGAAGGTGTCCGGCGCCGACGGCATCGCCTTCGTCCTGCGCGACCAGGGCCAGTGCTGGTACTTCGACGAGGACGCGATCGGCCCGCTGTGGAAGGGCAAGCGCTTCCCGCTGACCGCCTGCATCTCCGGCTGGGCGATGCTGAACCGCCAGACGGTGATCATCCCCGACATCTACAAGGACGACCGGATCCCGCACGACGCCTATCGCCCGACCTTCGTGAAGGGCCTGGTCATGACGCCGGTGCGCATGGAAGACCCGGTGGCGGCCATCGGCGCCTACTGGGCGGAGGAGCACGTTCCCGCCCCCGAGATCGTCAAGAAGCTGCAGGTGATCGCCCGCGCCACGGCCTCGGCCCTGGAAAGCGGCCGCCTGCACGACAGCCTGGTCGACGCCCGCCACCACGGCACCTTCCTGCTGCAGGAGCTGGACCACCGGGTGAAGAACACCCTGGCCATCGTCCAATCGATCTCGCGCCAGACCCTGCGCGCCTCGCACTCGCCCGAGGCCTTCGCCGAGGTGTTCGAGAACCGGATCCTGGCCCTGTCGCAGGCGCATGAGCTGCTGACGCGCCGGGCCTGGGGCCGCGCCCAGCTGCACGATATCCTGGACAAGGCCCTGGCGCCGTTCAGCACCGACCTGACCGACCGTTTCGACATCGTCGGCCCGGCCGTGACCTTCAGCGCCGAGACCTCGGTCTCGGTGCACATGACCCTCCACGAACTGGCGGTGAACGCGGCCAAGCACGGCGCCCTGTCGACGCCCGAGGGGCGCGTGGTGCTGCGCTGGACGGTCGACGAGGCCGCCACGCCGCCGATGCTGACCCTCGCCTGGCGCGAGGTCGACGGTCCGCCCGTGGCCGGCAAGCCCGAGCGTCGCGGTTTCGGCGTCTCGATGATCGAGCGTGGCCTGGCCCGGGACCTGGGCGGCAAGGCCACGCTCGACTTCACGCCGCAGGGCGTGGTCTACACCCTGCGCGCGCCCCTGTCGCAAAGGATGAGTCTCGCTGCATGAAGTCCAGCAAGGTGATGATCGTCGAGGACGAGGCGCTGGTGGCCATGATGGTCGAGGACATGCTCGGAGACCTGGGATGTGAGATCGCCGGCTCTTTCGGCGCCGTCGACGACGCCCTGGCCTGGCTGGGCAGCGGCGACCCAACGCCCGACGGCGCGGTGCTGGACGTCAATATCGGCGGCGAGATGGTGTTCCCGGTCGCCGAGGCCCTGCGCGAGCAGGGCGTGCCGTTCGTGTTCGCCACCGGCTATGGCGATCTGCCCCGCAAGGGCTTCGAGAGCATCGAGGTGATCGCCAAGCCGATCAATGTCGGCGCCCTGCGCAAGGCCGTCGACGGCTTCCAGTCGGGCGAAGAGCAGGACGCCTAGGCTCCCCCCTCGCGAATGAAGTCGATGAACGCCCGCAAGGGCGCGGGCGCGCGGCGACGGCTGGGATAGTAGAGGTAGAAGCCCCCGTAGTAGGGGCACCAGTCCTCCAGCACGCGTGCCAGGCGGCCGGCCTCGATCAGGTGGGCGACCTGGTCCTCGAAGGCGAAGGCCACCCCCACGCCATCCAGCGCCGCCTGGACCATCAGCCCCTGGTCGCCCAGGGTCAGCGGTCCGTCGACCTCGATGTTCAGTTCGACGCCGCCGCGCTCGAACTCCCAGTGATAGAGACGGCCGCTGGCGAAGCGAAAGCGGATGCAGGGCAGGTCCTTCAGTTGCTCAGGCGTCGTCGGCCTGGGGTGTTTCTCGAAGAAGGACGGGGCCGCGACGATGGCGGTGCGCTGGCGCCCGCCGATCGGCACGGCGACCATGTCCTGGGCGATGGTCTCGCCGAAGCGGATGCCCGCATCACAGCCCTCCGCGACCATGTCGACCAGGGCCCCGTCGACCATGATCTCGACCTTCACGCCCGGCTGCAGGGCCATGAACCGGTTCACCGCCGGCAGCAGCACCAGCTCGGCCGCCCCGCGCGAGGCGTTGAAGCGCAGCGCGCCCATCGGCTGGCCGCGGAAGTTGTTGAGGTCGTCCAGGGCGTCGTCGATGTCGCGGAAGGCCGGCGACACGCGGGCGAACAGCCGCTCTCCGGCCTCGGTCAGGGCGACACTGCGGGTGGTGCGGTTCACCAGGCGCAGGTCCAGCCGCTCCTCGATGCTGCGCAGAGCGTGGCTGAGCGCGGACGGGGTGCAGCCCAGCTCGTCGGCGGCCCGGCGGAAGCTCTTGTGGCGGGCGATGGCCAGGAAGCTGGCCAGGTCGGCGGGTGCAACGGGACGCATTGATGAGACCGACTCACTGATTTGGCGAGAACTGCCATGATTATCTCATCGAAGACGCGGGTCTAGATGTTCGTCCGTCGCCGCGGCGCTCCCGCCCTCGGCCTTTGGTAAGGAACAAGACATGTGCATCTGGTTCATCACCGGCGCCTCGCGAGGCTTCGGCGCCCTGATCGCTCAGAAAGCCCTGGCGGCGGGCGACGCGGTCGTCGCCACCGCCCGCAACCCCGCCTCGGTCGTCGAGCGGATCGGCCAGCACCCCAACCTTCTGGCCGTAGCGCTGGACGTCACCGACGAGACACAGGCCCACGTCGCTGCCAAGGCCGCCGTGGAGCGCTTCGGCCGCATCGACATCCTGGTCAACAACGCCGGCTACGGCCTGCTGGGCGCGGTCGAGGAGGCCTCCGGCGCCGAGGTCGAGGCGCTGTTCCGCACCAACGTCTTCGGCCTGCTGGCCGTGACCCGGGCGGTGCTGCCGCACATGCGCCGTCAGCGCTCGGGCCGAATCCTGAACCTGTCGTCGGTGGGCGGCCTGCGTTCAGGCCCCGGCTTCGGTGTCTATTGCGCCACCAAGTTCGCGGTCGAGGGCCTGACCGAGGCCCTGGCCGCCGAGTTGGCGCCGTTGGGCGTCTTCGCGACGGCGGTCGAGCCCGGCTATTTCCGCACCGACTTTCTGGATGCGACCTCGCTGAGCGTCAGCCCGGCCGTCATCGCCGACTATCACGAGACAGCGGGCGCCACGCGGAGCCGCGCGGCGGCGGTCAGTCACGCCCAGCCGGGCGACCCCGAGCGTCTGGCGCAGGTGCTGGTCGCGTTCGCCGACGCCCCGAATCCGCCGGTCCGCCTGCCCCTGGGCAGCGACACCGCCGCGGCGACCGAGGCCAAGGCCGCCGAGTTGTTGGAGGTCGTCAACGCCTGGCGCGCCGTGGCGGTCTCGACCGACTTCCCAGCCGAGGAAGCGGCGGCCTAGGGCTCGAACCGCAGGACCAGGATCTGGTTGACCTGGTTGGCGTCGTAGTTGTCGTCCGAAGCCAGCACCAACGTGCGGGCCCCGTCCTTGAGGCGCGGGCCCCACGTCATGGCTTCCAGGTTGTCGATCCGGACGTCCAGGCTGTCGAAGTTCAGCAGCAGGCGCTTGTCGACCGGCTGGACCGGCGTCGCCGCCAGGCTCTCGACCTTCGAGACGTCCTGAGCATGGGCGACATCGGCCACATAGAGGCGGATATGGTAGCTGTAGCGGCCGCCCCGCCCTTTCTCGGCCGAGCGTTCCAGCACCAGAAGGCGGTGATCGTCCAGGGTCAGGATCTCGCTGATCCCGTTGTCATTGGTCCCGACCGGCGAGGGAACCTGCACCGGATCGACGGGATAGGCGTACTGCGCCAGGACCGTGCCGGCGCGGTCCAGCCGCGTCAGCCGGGCGAGACCCCCTTCCTTCACCGAGGGGATCGGGCCGTCCTGGGCCAGGGGCCACTCCATCGACAGCCACAGCGACCGGCCGTCGACGGACCAGGTCATCCCCTCGACGGTGGCGTTCTTGCGTGCGCCGGTCAGGCCGCCGTCGTGGAAGGTCAGGGCGTCGGGGACGACCAGGCGCTGGACCGGCGTCCCGTCGGCCTTCATCCGCCTCACCGCCGGCGGATAGCCGTGGTCGAAGTCGCCCTCCGTCGCCCAGAAGAGATCCTGGCCGAGCGGGTCGAAGCGAAGGGACTCGCCGTCGGCGGCCTCGGTCCCGGCCTTGCGGTCGGGGAAGGTCGCGCCGTCCTCGCGACGCAGCGGGACCATGGTCTCCAGGGTCGGGCCGCACGGCTGGTCGGGCCGCACGTCCAGGCGGCCCAGGAAGACATGCGAGGGCCCGTGTTCGGACTTGTCGTCGCTGATGAACGCCCAGCGACCCGAGCGCGGGTCGTAGTCGACGCCCGAGATCCCGCCATAGCCGCCGCCTTGCAACGCGAGCCCCTTGGGCGTCTCGCAGGCCTTGAGCAGCGACACGCGCGGCGCGGCAGCCGCCGGCGAGGCCAGCATCAGGGCGGCCAGCAGCAGCGCCTTCATAGGCGAAGCTCCGGCAACGTCAGGGGGCCGTCGTCCCAGCCGGCCATGGCGGCCTTGGCCTCGGCGCGCTCGACGGCCAGGCCCAGCTTGGCGCGAAACTCGGCAGGGTCGATCCGGAAGGGCTGGCTCTGGGGCTCGACCGTGTGCAGGCGGGGCCGGCCGTCGTCGGGCAGGATGTAGCCGACGTCGTGGCGGCGGAAGTTGCCGATCCGCGACTGCACCTCGACCAGCCAGTTCAGCGACACCACCTGGCACCCAGCCGGAGACAGCAAGGCGTTGTGCAGGCCCGAGCCAAACTCGCCGGCCACCACGCGGGCGCGCGAGAAGATGCGCGCCTGTTCCTCCCAGGGGATGGTCTCCGGCCGCAGCAGGGTCAGACCCAGGTCCTGGGCGATCGCCTCGATCTCGGCCTCATTGGTCATCTCGCGGAAGACACCGGGGGCGCGCAGGCCCGCACGGCTGACAAACACCTTGTCCGAGCCGGCGCCACGCGGCCAGGCCAGGGCCTGCTCCTCCAGGTTCCAGCGCAGGAAGTCGTGGAAGATGTAGTCGGCGTGCAGCATGTGCGGCAGCAGGGCGATGTCGATGCGCAGCGCCTCGCGCGCCGGATCGTAGGTGACGATCTCGTGGGCCGGCAGCATCTGGCGGACGATCCGCGCCACGTAGCTGGGCGCCGTCGCCGGCAGCACGATCGGGGCCGTGATCCCGGCCTCCGCCAGCGCCTGGATCAGGAACAGCTTGGGATACATCTCGGTCAGCCAGTGACCCCAGACGAAGTTGAAGTGGGCGATCAGAAAGGCCCGCTCCAGCCGCCGCTTGGCGGGCGCCCTGAACGCCCAGGCCTGGGGCGCGATCTCGTTCTCGTACCAGTACTGCAGATAGCCCGGATAGGGCCCCCGCGCCTGCAGCGGCTGGCCGTCCAGGGTCAGCTGGCTGCCGCGCCCGCCGGCCACGACGTCGCGGACGACATAGAGGTCGATATCCGGCGCCGGCCAGTCCATCGTATGGTCGGCGTTCATCAGTTCGCCATCGCAGGGCCACAGCATCGGCCGGGCCTGGACGACACCGCCGCCGTCCATCAGCCGGGTGCGGAACGCGCGGCCGCCGTCGCCCGTCAGCGCCGTGGCCAGGGGGACCTGGTCGCAGTCGGTGATGTCGACGAAGGCGACCATCGCGGGCCCTAGACCGCGTTGTCGAGGAAGGTCAGGAAGGCCGGCAGGTCCAGCCGCCAGCTGAACTCTGCGTTCGGACGATGGTGGCCTTCCAGGTAGATCTCGGTCTCGCTCAACGGCGACGGGACGAAGAAGGCCCTCCAGTCGACGCCGACCAGCAGGGCGATGTTGCGCACCCAGACGCCGATGAAGTTGCTGGGCTGCAGCTCGATGACCTTGGCCTCGGGGCGGCAGAACAGGACATTGGCCAGGGCCGCGCCGGCCGGGGCGACGATCAGGTCGGCCTGGTGGAACAGGGCGATCTGGTCACGGACCGACAGGTCCTCGGGCTTGACGATTTCGAAGCCGCGCGCGGCCAGGGCCGTCTCCAGGTCCAGCTCGTTGACCAGCACCCGCTTCTGCGAGCCGCGCCGGCTGATATAGATGCGCTTGGCGCCGGCGGCCGGATCTATGGCGGCAGCGGCCAGGATCCGCTCGCGCACCACATCCAGGGGCGAATTGGGCGCGTGCAGGAAGTGGTCCATGGCCGTGGCGAACACCGCGTCCTCGATCCGCGCCAGCGGCGCCTCGACCAGGCGCGGGCGTGGGGCCTCGCCCAGCATCAGGTCCAGGAGTTCGCGGTGCCAGGGCAGCAACGGCGGGGCGATGGCCGGGAAGCGCTGGGTCGCGCCCGCGCCGATCGCCGTCATCAGGGCCGGCAGGCAATCGATCAGGAAGTGGCCGTAGTTGTGCAGCCCGCCCCAGGCCATGAACACCGTGGCGCGATCGATGACAGGCGCGTCGCGCGGCGCGCGGAACACCGCTCCCTTCTCCTCCACCTTGACGCCGGGCAGCAGGCCCAGGGTCGGGGTCAGGTACAGCGCTTCGTGGATGGCCTTGTGGAACACCTGGCCCTGGTCGTTGAACAGGGCGCCGTATTCGGGGGCGTGCCAGACGCCGGGCAGGCGGACCAGGTCGACGCGCGAGCGCAGCACGCCGTTGGCGCCGTGGGCCCAGGGCGGAACATCGGTTCCGCCGCTGCGGCCGGCCAGGATCGCGCGGGTCTCGGGCTCGTCCAGGATCCGTTCCGGGATCGCTTGGGAGATCGCCCCCGGCGCGGCCGGCGGCGGCGCGGCCAGCACGTCGGCGACACGCGGCAGGACGTTCTCTTCGAACACCACCTCCAGGGGCGTGCCTGGGCGTTCGGGGATCATGGCCTTCAGCCGGCTGGCCGCGCCCTTGGCTAGCCTTTTGGCCACCCGACGTCCGACGCGCACGACCCGCTTCACAGCTCGAAGCTCGCGCGATAGCCGGCCCGGGCGACGATGGCGGCGGTCAGCCGCTCGATCGCGTGGGCCGTGGTGCCGTCGACGCGACCCAGCTCGGGCTCGAAGCCGATCTCGGCGTCGGAGAGGTCCGATAGCGGCGCAAAGGCTTCCGTCCGCCCCCAGAACATCGAGCCGGCCGCGAACGGCGTCTCGGGCCCGGGGTTCAGACCCATGCGCGCCGACAGACGCTCGACTGCCGGCCAGTTGTTGTCCATCACGTCCGGATCGCCGACCCGCATGCGCGCCTCCGACGATGCCAGCAGGCCCAGCTTCGGATCCTGGGCGAAGGCGCGCAGGGCCAGGCTGGCCGCGTCGCCGCCCAGCAAGCCGTCGAATAGCTCGGCCCGCCATTCGTCACCCTTGGCCCGGTGCGGCGAGCGCTTGGAGTGCAGCTTGCAGAAGGTCGAGTAGCCCAGGCCCCGGGCCCGGCGCAGGGTCTCGACGAACGGCCGGATGTCGCGGCCGCGGTTCTCGGCGATCGCCAGGTGGGCGTTCGGAAAGGCCGCGCGGACGCGGGCCAGCTCGGCCTCGCTCCAGGTCTCGGGCACGGTGATCATCAGATCCAGGCCGCCGGCCGTCGTCGCCAGGCGCTGAGCGAACCAGTCGATCAGCTCGGGATAGAAGAGGTGCAGCAGCACGACGGCGTCCGCGCGCTTGCTGAAGCCGCCTTGCGCCTGGGCCACCAGCGAATGGGCGTCGCTCAGGCGCGGGACATAGGCGCCCAGGGCCGTGCGGGTGGCGTGCAGATAACCGTGGCCGAACCAGCGGTCGGGCTCCAGATAGGCCCCCTCGCCCCACTCGTTCCAGGCGTTGACGAAGACCATCGCCTCGCCCTTCGGATGCTTGGTCTCGGCATGCTTGAGCGCGCCCGAAAGCCAGGTCAGGTAGCTTTCCGGATCGGCGTTGTGGAAGGCGTGGCCCGCCCACGGTTTGCGAGCCTGGTTGTCCCAGCCCGGCATGACCCCCGGCACGAAGGCGGCGGAGGCGGCCGTCAGCTCGTCCAGCTTGGACTGTACGACGGTCGGATAGTCGTAGACCTTGCCCGTGAAGTTCGGGTGCAGCGGCGTCACCGACTTGGTGATCTCGCCCTCCACGATGGCGTGCGGCGGGAAGTCGATGATCCCGTCGAAGCCGTGGCTGGCATAGTCCTGGAATCCGAAGGCCGTGGTGCACAGCAGGCAAAGCTCGCCCAGGCCCATGGCCCGGGCCTGCTCGCGCCAGCGGTCGGTGGTGGCCTTGCTGTCCGGCAGGATCTCCGGCCGATACAGCACCAGCACCGGCTTGCCGCCGACCTTCAGGTAGCGCGGATCGCGGATGTAGCGGGCCATGTCCTCGAACACGGCGCGGTCATCCTCGGGCGAATGATCCTGGCCCATCAGGATGTCGCTCTCGTCGCCGTCCCAGCGCCGGGTCCAGTTCTCGTTGGCCCAGCAGAGGGCGAACGGGAAGTTCAGGGTCGGGTCGGCGAGGACCAGCTCGATCGGCCGCTCCAGGAGTCTCTTCCCGGCGAACCAGTAGTAGTGGAAGCAGAAGGCGCTGACGCCCGCGCCCTTGGCCAGGTCGATCTGCTGGGCGATCACCTCGCGCTGGCGCAGATCATAGAAGCCCAGGTCGCCGGGCAGGCGCGGCTGGTAGTGGCCCAGGAACTGCGGCTGGGCCTTGGAGACGTTGGTCCACTCGGTGAAGCCCCTGCCCCACCAGGCGTCGTTCTCCGGGAACGGATGGAACTGCGGCAGGTAGAAGGCCACGACCTTGGGCGCGTCGGCGGGCAGCGCGATCGGCGCAGCGATCGGGGCGGCGAAGTGTGGACTGCGCAGGTTCTTCGAGACCGAGATCGCGTGGGTATAGGTCGCGCGCAGCGGACCGGCGTCGCCGGCGATCGTGCGGGCGCCGCGCGAGCGCTGCAGCATCGCCCGGCCTCGCCGCCAGGCCGCGCCAACGGGCTTGCGCAGCGGGCCCAGGACCGGCTTCAGCGCCTGGATCGCGGCGCCCTTCCAGCCGCGCGGATCCGCGCCCAGGTCGCCAATCCGCGTGACCTTAAAATCGGCCACCGTGAACCGGCAGGCGCCCTCCGACGGATCCAGCCGCACGCCAGTCAGCTGCCAGCTGCGAGCCGGCAGCGAGGCGAACCAGCCGTCGGGCCCGGCCTTCAGGCGGGTGTAAGAGTCCTCGGAGAAGCCGTCGCCCCAGTCGGCATAGAGGGCCGGGCCCACCAGCTGGCCGTCGACAGCCTCCAGCTTCAGGTCGATGCGCACCGCCTTGGCCGCGCGCAGGGCCGCCCGCTCGGCGCGGGTCGGCGTCCACAGCATCTGCGGGTCGCCGCCGGCCGCAGACAGAATCGTCCGCCCCTGGGCGTCGGGGCCGTGGACCGCGACGTCGCGGCCGGGCTTCAAGCCGCCAAACAGGACCTTGGGCGGCAGCGCGCTCATGCCCTGCCCGAAAGGCGCGCCAGCAGACGCGCGAAGAGGCCTTGCGGACGGCTCTGGTCGCGCTTGCGGATAACCACCGCCGCCTGCCAGAAGCGAGCCGGATCGTCGATGTAGCGCACCACCTCGCCACCGTACGGGGCGGCCTCCTTGGCCACGAACTTCGGGGTCACCGTGGTGTCGCCATAGACCTCGGCCTCGCGATAGGCGCCGCCGCCCGAGGGCAGATAGGCGACCCCGTCACGGGCCAGGTCGGCGCGCAGGCCCGGCACCTTGTCCTTGTGGATCGCCAGCGAGGCCTGCCAGGCGCTGGCCGAGGCGGAGTCGGCGGCGTCGAGGAAATCCAGGAAGCGCGGCGGCTCGACCGTGAAGACCAGCAGGCCGCCAGGGGCCAGCACCCGCAGCAGTTCGGCCAGCCAGGCGCGGAACAGGTGCGGCGGCAGGTGCGTGAATACCGAATAGGCCGTCACCAGCCGGAAGTGGCCGTCGGCGAACGGCAGTGGCTGGCCGTTGACGATGGTGTCGAAGCGGCCGGGCAGGTTGGCGCCGGCGCAGAAGGCGACCATGTCCGGATCGATGTCGACCCCGACCATGTTCTCGGCCTGGAAATCGCGCAGGAAGAAGCGGCCGATGCGGCCCCAGCCGCAGCCGAAGTCCAGATAGCCCTGGCCGCTGGACTGCTTGTAGGCGCGGTCGCCCATGCTCTCCTGGGCGAAACGGTAGAAACGGCCGGCCTCGTCCAGGGCGTCCTCATAGGCCGAGCCGACGAACTGGCGCTGGATCTCGGCCGACGGAAAGTCGGGATAGACGACGCCGTTCGGGGCGCGCTCGGCCACCGAGCGCTTCAGGCGTTCGAGCCAGGCGTCGACGCCGACGCCCTTGAGGTCCTCGTGCGCGAGGCGGCGGACGGTCTGCGTCATGCGGCGTGGTTTTCCCGGTAGGCGAGCCAATCCTCGGTCGAGCCGAGGAAGGCGATCTTGCCGCCCTGCAGCTCGCAGACGCGGTTGCAGACGCGGCGGACCAGGTCGTGGTCGTGCGTGGCCATGACCACGATCTTGGCGTCCTCGACCATCTGGTGCATGCGCTGGCCGGCCTTCTTGACGAAGTCGGCGTCGCCGGCGCTGAGCCATTCGTCCAGCACCAGGATGTCGGCCTCGAACTCGGTGGCGACGGTGAACATCAGGCGCGCCAGCATACCGGCCGAATAGGTGCGCACCGGCAGGTGCAGGAAGTCGCCGAGACCCGAGAACTCCGCGATGGCGTCGACGCGGCTGTCGATCACCTTGCGCGGCAGCCGGCGCATCAGGCCCAGTTTGTGGATGTTGCGAAGGCCCGTGGCCTCCATGTCGAGGCCGGCGTTGATGGCGATCATCGAGGTGATGTCGCCATCGATGTGCAGGTCGCCGCGCGTCGGATGATAGATGCCGGCGATGACCTTGAGCAGGGTGGTCTTGCCCGAGCCGTTATGGCCGACCAGGGCGATGCGGTCGCCCTCGTTGATCTCCAGATTGATGTCCGACAGCGCCTTCACCGCCGCCACGTCGCCGGCGGCCTTGTACATGCGTCCGCCGACCGCGAGATTGAACACTGCGCTGCGCAGGGACTGCGAACGCAGGCTGTAGACGAAGTAGTCGAGGTCGACGTTCGTCAGCTTGATCTGGTGCGTCATCGCCTGCTCCTACAGCCAGAAGACCACGCGTTTGCGGAACATGGCCAGCAGGATCAGTCCGACCACGGCCGCGACGCCGGTCATGCCCAGCGTCCACCACCAGTCCACGGCCGAAACGGCGTGCCCCGTCAGCGGCGCGCGCAGCAGTTCGACCTGATGGGCCAGCGGATTGTAGTCGGCCACCCAGCGATGCTTGGCGCTCATCTGGTCGCGCTGCCAGAACACCGGCGTCACGTAGAAGGCCAGTTGCACGACATAGCTCATCATGTAGGCGACATCGCGGAAGCGGGTCGACGGCACGGCGACGATGAAGCCCAGCAGGCCCACGAGCAGCAGCTCCAGCGCCAGAGCCGGCAGCAAGGTCCAGTGCGGGACCGCGAACTTGCCCAGAATGACCATCATCACCCAGAAGGCGATCAGCTGGAAAAGGAAGTTCGTGGCCGACTTCTGGACATGCAGGAAGACATAGAAGCTGAGCGGCAGCCTCTGGCTCTGCATCAGGCCGGCATTGTAGAGGAAGATCGCCTGGGACTCGGCGATGGCGGTGCCGACCAGCGACCAGGCCAGCAGGCCGGCGACCACGGACGGATAGCTGGCGCCGAAGTTGACGCCCATCAGGCCGCTGACGATGAAGGCCAGGGCGAAGGCGACCACCAGCAGATTGCAGGCCATCCAGAACGGACCCAGGATCGAGCGCTGGAAGCGCGAGGCCGTCTGGTCCAGACCGAGCCGCCACCACAGGGGCGCGAGACGGATCCCATCTCCCACGTCCTTCAGCGCCGCCATCAGGGAACTCGGCATTCGCGACCTTCCAAAGCGCCCAGAGGGCGACCGCAAGGCGCCTGCTTACAGAGCGCCGGCCCGCCCGACAATGCTTTGGAAGGCCGCCGAGCGCTGGTCTCTCAACACGGAGCCCGAGTGTTGCGTAAAAACTTTAGTCGAGAGCTGTCAAGCGCACGGCCGCGCCGTCGCCGAGGGCCACTTCGAGGTCCAGCCTGTCCTTGGCGGCGACCTCCTGCTTCTTGACCGTCGGGCGCCGGCCAGTTGGCGAAGGGCGCAAATCCAGCCTAGTAGGCGCCGCTCGATAACAGCGCCCGAAGACGGATCGGCTTTAGTGGCTTCTGCAGCACGCGCATGCCCAGGCGCTCGGCGGCGACGAAAATGGCCGGGTCGCCCTCGCCGGTGATCAGGGAAAGGCCGATCGCGTCGCCGTGGCGTTCGCGGATCGCGAGGGCGATGTCCAGGCCCGTTTCCCCGCCAGCCAAGCGGTAGTCGATCAGCGCGTTCCATCGGCCGCCTGCGTCGCCGGCCTCGAGGGCCCGCAAAGCGCCCTCCCCGTCGACGCACACATGCACGCGCATCCCCCAATCGGTCAGCAGCCGGCGCACCGCGTCGGCGACCAGCGGATCGTCCTCGACCAGCAGCACGTTCAGACGGTCCGGTCGCGGCGACGCAACGGGCGCCGGCGCAGGGGCGGCTGGTGGCGTGGCGGCGCGGGGCAGAACGACGCTGAACACACTGCCGCGTCCGAGCTCGGAGCGAAGGTCCATCGCATAGCCCTGGGCCAGACACAGCTCCCGCACCGTCGCCAGGCCCAGACCGAACCCCGCGGCGCGGTCGCGGCCGGCGTTCTCGACCTGGAAGAACGGCGCGAAAACCCGCGAGCGGTCGGCCTCGGCGATGCCGACGCCCGTGTCGGCGACGATCAGCACGACGTCCTCCCCTCGCCGTCGCGCCCCAACCATGACGCGGCCCGCCTGGGTGTAGCGAATGGCGTTGGCGAGGAGATTGCCGAGGATGCGCTCGATCGCGGCCGGATCACCGCGCACCCATAGCCTGGTCCGCGGCGCCTGCAGCCGCAGCCCTTTCGCTTCGGCCTCGGGTCGGTACTGGGGCATCAGCCGCTCGATGATGTCGGCCAAAGGCGTCGGACCGACCCGTTCGGGGGCGCTTGCCCGAGAGGCGCGGGTTACGCCCAAGATGGCGTTGAACAGACGATCCAGACTGTCAACGCAGGCCACGACATTGGCGATCAGCTCCCGCCGCTCGCGGGCCGGCGGGTCGCGGCGCAGCAGCGACGCGTAGAGACCCAGGGCATGAACCGGCTGTCGCAGGTCGTGGCTGGCGGCGCCGAAGAAGCGCGTGCGCTCGGCGCTGACCGCCTCGGCCATGCGACGCCCCTCCTCGGCGTCCTCCTGCAGACGACGGCGAAGGTCGACCTGCTCGGCCATGGCCAGGCGCAGGCGGATGGTCTCCCCGGCCAGCTTGGACGCTCGGGCACCGTTGTTCATAACCAGTATGAACGTCAGCACCAACATATAGGCGGCGTAGAGCGCCGTGGGATCCTGGGTGCGAAGCAGGGCGAACACCGCCGCCGGCAGCAGCGAAGCCGCCGCGAAGCCGGTCATACTGGGCAGGTGCACGCCGGTCGTGGGCACGTTGCCGGCGGCCATGCCGGCGTTGGCCATGACGATGGCCAGCAGGGTCAGCGGCTTCGAGGGCTCGTAGGTCATCAGCATCTGCAACGACCAGCCCAGGCCGTGGATAGCGGCCTGGACCGTCTTTGCGCGTCCCCAAGCCGGCAGGGTCTCGGCGGCGCGCGGCCGGCGATGAAAAGCCCAGAGCAGTGTGACGATGCCCGCCTCGATCAACAGCATCATGCCCACCCAGGCCAGCAGGCGCGGCCCGCCGTCCACGGGCCAGAGCACCACGCCCTGCATGATCACGGTCAGGGTCACCTGAGCGGGACCCGCGTAGATGTTGGTCCCCGCTCGTCCGTAGATCTCCCGCACGCGCTCGTCGTCGACCAGGCGTTTGAGCCGGACCTCGTCGACGTCGGGAGCCGGGTCGCTGGCCATCAGATGATGCGCAGCTGGTGGGCGCGGCTGACTGCCTCGGCCCGATTGGCCACGCCCAGGCGCAGGAAGATCTGAGTCCAGTGATCCTTGACGGTGCGCTCGCTGATCCCCAGCCGGCGGGCGATCTCCTTGTTGGAGCCGCCTTGGGCGGCCAGGTCCAGCACCAGCCGGCGCTTGGGCGACAGGAGCTCGCGGCCGGGGTCGGCCACCGTGTCGAACACCGCGCCGCCGTTGAAGAGTTCGCCCAGCGCCTCGACCAGGGCGTCCATGTCCCGCGCCTTGGACAGGCACGCCAAGCATCCCAGGTCCCTGACCTGCTGGGCCAGTTCCGGCGTAGGGTCCGAACACAGGAGGCCCCGCGCCACGGTCGGGTGGCGCTCGCCCACCGCCCTGAGCAGGGTCAGGCCGTCGGGACCCACCAGCCGATAGTCGGTCAGGCAAAGGTCTACGTCATCGTGGCCGGACAGGTAGGCCAGGGCTTCGTCATGGTCGGTGACCGCCACGACGGTGAGATCCGACATCGCCTCCCCGAGCGCGCGCTGCACGCCCGTCCGGTACAGGGGATGGTCGTCGACGAACAGCAGGCAAGTCATTGGAATGACCAGGAAAGGAGATCGCGAGGCTCCAAGGTCCCACAAATGGAAATCGACCGCACCCGTACTTCAGTACGGCTGTGGTCGATTGTCGCCGGGCGTAAAAGCACCTGCAAATTCTGCGGGAGCCCCGTCATGTCCACACCCCCCGACGCCCTGCTCTCTTCTTCTCATCGCACAGCGGCGGGACGTGTCAAACGCGCCTGGCTGATCGGCTCGACCTCCATGGCCTTGGCCCTGCCGTTGCAGGCCGGCGCCCAGACGGTCGTCTCGGGCCAGGTCGGGGTCGTCACCTCGGGCGCGACGACCACAGTCACCCAGTCCAGCCAGAGCGCCATCGTCAACTGGCCCAGCCTGTCCGTGCCGAGCGGCGCCACGCTGCGCTTCGACCAGCCGAACGCGGCGGCGGCGATCCTGAACCGAGTCACCGGCGGCGACATGACCCGCATCCAGGGCAGCCTGGAGGCCAACGGCTGGGTGTTCCTGATCAATCCGAACGGCGTCGTCGTCGGCCACGGCGGCCGGATCGACACCGCCGGCTTTCTGGCCTCAACCCTGAACCTGGCGGACGACGACTTCCTGGCCGGCCGCCTGGCGTTCAAGGGCGACTCGCCGGCGGCCATTGAAAATCACGGGGCGATCGCCGCGCGAGCGGGCGACGTCTTCCTCATCGGCCGGCAAGTGTCCAACACGGGCCAGGTCGCCGCGTCCGGCAGGGCCGTATTGGCGGGTGGGACCGAGGTCCTGCTGGGCGCGGAATCCGACGGCGGCGCGGTGCTGGTGCGCGGAAGCGGCGCCGTCGACGCGGCCGGTGCGATCAAGGCCTCGCAGGCCCAGCTGCGCGCTGCCGGCGGCAATCCCTATGCCCTGGCCGTCAATCTCTCGGGCCTCGTCGAGGCCGGCGACATCACCGTCGAGGGCGAGACCATCCGGGTTAGCGGCCAGGTCGACGCCTTAGGCGAAGCCGGCGGCGGGCGCGTGCGGATCGGCGGCGGCTGGCAGGGCGGCGACGCCGACATCGCCAACGCCCGCGCGGTCGAGATCGCCGAGAGCGCCCGCATCGCCGCCGACGCCCGCGCGGCCGGAAACGGCGGCCGGATCGTGGTCTGGTCCGACGACCGCACCGACTACCGCGGCTCCATCGTCGCCCGCGGCGGCGCATTGTCCGGGAACGGCGGCAGGGTCGAGATTTCCGGCAAGGGCCAATTGGCCTTCGTCGGCCATGTCGACACCACCGCCGCTCACGGCGACACCGGCGCCCTGCTGCTGGATCCGACCACCGTCCGCATCGTCGCCGGCTCGACGGCTGGAACCGTGTCGGGCGGGACCACGTCCAACGGCTCGGCGTCCGAAAGCCTGATCGGCGTCAACTGGCTGACCAGCCAGCTGGCGACCACGTCGATCACGGTCAGCACGGCCGGCTCGGGAGCCGGGGCTGGCGACATCCAGGTCGAGAGCGGGATCTTCTGGTCGGGGACCAATACCCTGACCCTGGACGCCACACGCGACATCATCCTGGGCAACCACATCGTCAACAGTTCGGCCGGCTCAAGCCTCGTGCTCAAGGCGGGGCGCAGCATCGACTGGTCCGACGTCGGCGGTCCGGCTACCCCGGCGATCGTGGTCAAGTCGCTGACCGCCGAGTTCAAGAACTTCCAGCCCGGCGACTTCGTTCGTCTCAAGGTCGACACCCTGAACCTGCGCTACGGCGCGGGCAGCACGATCTTGCTCGACGCCGCCAACAACGCCATCGGCAAGGTCACCTTCGAGGCCCTGACCGGGGGAACGATCGACACCGCCCGCATCACCGACGCGGAGGGCGGCCTGATCCTGGACGGCGCCTTCGTCGGCTCGGCGCGGTTCCCCAACTTCAGCGCGGAAACGGTGAAGATCATCGCGGCGGACAGCCTGACTTTCGCCTCCACCTTCACCTTCAACGGCGCCCGCGACGGGGTGGTGTTCGACGTCAAGCGCGGTGGCCTGACCGTGCTTTCGCCCATGACCGGCTTCGGGAACACCGGAAACATCCGCATCTACGTCGCCGGCAACAGCGACATCGGCAACCTGACCGGCTTCGTCCAGCAAAGCGGCGTCTATCCGACCGGGCTGATCGACCCCAGCGTTTCGAAAGGGATCTACGCTACCAACGTGTCGCTGCCGAGCGCGGTGACGATCCCGCCGGATCCGACGCCGCCCGCTTCGCCGCCTCCGGTGTCGCCGCCGCTGGTGTCCCCACCGCCAGTGTCTCCCCCTCCGGTTTCGCCACCTCCTGTTTCACCGCCGCCTGTGTCGCCGCCTCCCGTTTCACCACCCCCGGTATCGCCACCGCCGGTATCGCCGCCACCTGTTTCACCTCCGCCGGTGTCGCCCCCCGGGCCAGTGTCGCCGCCCCCGCCTCCGCCACCACCCTCCCCGCCGCCGGTCGAACCGGTCATCCACACCTACGAGCCCGGGCAAGATCCGGCGTCACTGAACGTGGTGATCGCTGCCGGGGGGAACACGCAGATCGTCCCGATGGTGACGATCTCGTCGACCTACATACCGCCGCTGCCGCCACCACCGCCGCCTCCGCCGCCGCCGCCGCCTGTAGTGGTCCTAACGAGCCAGGAGGAAATCGTGGCCTTGGGCCTCTCCTCCGGCGGCATCATCATTCCCGGCGGCGGTTCGAACACCGTGACCCTGGGCGATCCCAAGATCTTCGACCCGAACTACGACCCGAACGCTTGGAAAAACGGCAGCTACGCCGGCATCCGCGCTGTCTTCGTGGCCAAGTACGGCGCCAGCGACGCCGAGTTCGACGCCGCCTACCGCATGGGCTGTGAGGTGCTGGGGAAGGACTGCTCGGGCCAGGGCTCGCCGGACGAGATCCTGAGCTGGGTGTTCGACCACTACTCGACCGACTACGTCCGCACCCACGCCATCGTGGCCAAGCGCGTGGCGTTCGAGACCGCGCCTCTGACGCCGCAGGGCTATCCGCTCGCACTGCAACCGATGCTGAACGACTATCTCACCGCCATTCCGGCGGAAGTCGCCGCCAAGGGGCCGACGTCGCCGGAATATCGCGGGGCCGTCGCGGTGGCCCTGCTGGCCGCCGTCAACGATGTGCTAGCCAAACCCAAAAATGAGTGGAGGGGCGGCGATTGGGGGCTGGTGAACTATGTCGAGGAGTATGTCCGCCGCGAGGAACTGACCACCGCCCTGCAGGTCAAGGCCGACTACGAGGCCTGGCAGGCGAAGCAGTGGGCGAACCGCGGGTCCGGCATGACCGTGCTCTATGACTACGGCCCAAACCCCAAGGACCAGGACTTCGCCGCCCGCGCCAAGACCGGCTTGCCGATGGGCGCCATTCAGTCGCCCGCCGAACTAGCGAAGGTCTATCAGGGCGTCAGTGACGCCAGCGTCGGCATTCACGCCGGCCTCGCCACGACCAGCGCGGTGGCCGGGGTCGCGGCCGGGACAGGCGTCGGGATCGCCGTCCTGCAAGGCGCCATCGTACCCTTCGCGAGCGTCGTCATCGCCGACGCCACCGCTTCGGCCGCGACCGTCGCCGCTACCCAGGCCGCCGTCACCACCGCGACCGGCGTCGCCAGCGGCGTCGCAGGCATGGCGACCGCCGGCGTCACGGCCGTGGCTGGCGTCATTTTCTCCCTGGTGCTGAGCGACGTCATCCAGATCCAGGAGACCAACGACGCGGTCTACGGGACGATCGACAGGCGCACCCAAGACGGCAAGCCACTGAGCGACCTGATCAAGCAGGACAACGGCCAGCAGCTGTTGCTGATGCACCTCATCAACATGACGAGCGGGGTTTCCTACCGATGAGAAGCCTAGTTCTACTCGCGACCGCCGCGATCGGCCCGTGGGCCGGCGCCGCGGCGGCCCAGACCGCCCCCGTCCCCGTCCCCGCCCTCAACGGCGTGGTGGTCCTGTCCGAACCCGGCCAGGTGGTCGCCGCCGGCTGGACCCATCCCGTCGACCGTGTCGATGTCAGCCGTCTCTCGCTCGCCCTGCGCGCGCCGATCCAGGCGGCGGTCGCGCCGATCGTCGGACGTCCGCTGACGGGCGACACGCTCGGCGCCCTGAAGGCGGCGGTCGGCGCGGCGCTGAAGACCAGCGACCGTCCCTTCAGCGCCGTGGTGCTGCCCGGCCAGCAAGCCGCCGGCGGTGTCGTCCAGGTGCTGCTGACCGAGGGTCGGCTCGACAAGGTCAGCGTCAAGGGCGCCAGGATGTTCGACCCGGCCCAGTACAGCGGGGCGGTCACGGTGAAGCCGGGCCAGCCGATCGACAAGGCCGCGCTGGACCGCGACATCGCCTGGATCAACCGCAACCCGTTCCGCCAAGCCACGGCTGTCGCCGCGCCCGGCGGACCCTTCGGCGCGGTGGATCTGACGATCGAGACCCAGGAAAAGCGCCCGTGGTCGCTGAGCGCTTCCCTGGACGACACCGGGACAGACCTGACCGACCCGCTGCGGGTCGGCGTCTCGGCGACCTGGGGCGACGCCTTCGGGCGCGGCGACATCCTCAGCTACCAGCTTTCGGCCAGCCCCGATTTCGACAAGACCGTCGGCCACGCGCTCAGCCTGCAGAGCTTCCTGCCCTGGCGCCACGTCCTGACCGCCTCGGCCTCGTACGCCACCGTGAACGGCGACCTGCCCGCACCCTTCACCATGGAAGGCTACAACGCCTCGGCCAGCCTGGACTATCAAGTCCCGCTGCGGAACGGCCAGACGATCGACTTCGCAACCGTGTTGCGGCGATCGAACAACAACTTCCGCTTCTCGAACTTTCCGATCAGCGACAACACCGCCGACGTCGTCACCTTCGGCGCTGGCTGGACCGGGCAGTTCGAGGACACCCTCGGCGGCGTCTCGCTGTCGGCTAACCTGGCGGTCAGCCCGGGCGGCCTGACCGGCGACAGCGACAAGGCCGACTACCAGAAGATCCGCTCCGGCGCCGACGCGCGCTTCGCGATGCTGCGCCTGAGTCTGGATCGCGTGACGCGCCTGCCGCGTCAATGGTCGCTGCGCACCAGCCTGCGCGGTCAGCTGGCCACCAGCGCGCTGCTGGGCTCCGAGCAGATGGCGTTCGGCGGGGTCTCCAGCCTTCGCGGCTATGACGAAGGCGCCTTCTACGGCGACCAGGGCGCGCTGATGCGCAATGAGCTCTCGCCGCCGCCGGTCAAGCTCGATGGAAACGGGCGGACCGTCTCGCCCTATCTGTTCTGGGACGCGGGCTGGCTGACCAACCGCTCGCGCCTCGCCGGCGACCCGACTGGCTTGACCTTGCAAGCGGTCGGCGCCGGCTTCAACCTGAGCCTGACTGCCCGGGTGAGCGCCCGCGGCGCTTGGGGCTTCCCCATTGGCGAGCAACCCGGCCATCAGTCCGGCCGCGGGCACTTCGCGCTGGTCGTCACGTTCTAGGCGAGGGTTCGCATGAAGTTGGTCTGCTACCCTGTCACCGACCGGCCGCCGGAGATCCGGCCGGCCGGCGTGGCGCGGGACTGGATGGACGCGACGCCGCAGAAGTTCGCCTATCGCTGCTTGCCGCTCAACATCGCTAACGCCCAGGGCTGGGAGATCCTCTGCCCGGCCGACCTTTCGGCCTACTGGACCGGCGCGCCCGGGCCGGAGGGCGTGGTGGTGCTGTCAGGCGACCCGCCCCACCTGCTGCCGACTGGCCACTTCGGCCATGGCGTGCTCACCTTTCCGATCCCGGCCCTGTTCCGCACCGAGCCAGGCTACGACCTGCACGTCAGCGGGCCGGTCAACGCACCGCGCGACGGCATCGCACCGCTGACCGCGATCGTCGAGACCGACTGGAGCCCTTACACTTTCACCATGAACTGGCGCTTCACCCGACCGGCGCATGTGGTGAGCTTCCGCAAGGGCGAGCCGATCTGCCACTTCTTCCCCATCGCCCGGACCACCGCCGAGACGGCGACGCCGGAGTTTCGCTCTCTGGACAGCGACCCGGAACTGGCCGCCCGCTATCGCGGCTGGACGGAAAGCCGCCGCCGGTTCAATGCCGATCTCCACGTCCAGGAAGAAGCGGCGGTCGCGCAGGGCTGGCAGCGCAGCTACTTCCATGGTCGCCATCCGGACGGCCAGCCCGCCCCCGCCGACCACCGAACTCGCGTAAGGCTCTGCCCGTTCGGGGAGCCTTAAAGCAATCACCAACGAGCAGGGCGCCTCTAGGGTGCGCCGACAGCGTTTTTCTGGGCCAAGATCGGCTTCGCCTTCTGATGGCCATCGTACCGTCGCGATGTCAGGCAGGCTCGCCATGATCCAACGAGATACGCCAGCCGCATTGCTTATCGCGAGGCCGCCGGGCGTGGCGATTTCAGCGCGATGTGGCCAGCCAGGCTTTCCGCACTAGCCAACCGATGAGCTCGGCGCAGCTGACCCGCGAACTGGGGCTCGTCGGCGAGTGAAGACCATCCATGTTGCAGCTTGCCTAGGCCGGTGGCGCCCCTCCATCGCCTGCTTGCTTAGCGGGTGGCGACTCGCCCTGTTTCGTCGCCGAATTCATCGCCCGTTGGGCGGCGGCGTGAACGTCGTCGCCCAGGCCGATGGCTGCGGGCCCATGGTCAGTTCCAGGACGCCGCCTTTGGCCAGTTCGTCGTGGGTGATCCAGGCGCGGTCGATGGCCTTGCCGTTCAGCTTGGCGGCCGTGACGTAACGGTTGGCCTGGGAGGCCGCCGGCGCGGAGACCACGAAGGTCCTGCCGCCCTCGAGCGACACCACGCTGCGCGTGAACAGCGGCGAGGCGATGTAATAGTAGGGTTGACCCGCGTTCGGATAGAGGCCGATCGCGTTCCACACGTACCAGCTGGACATCGCCCCGGCGTCGTCATTGCCGGGCAGGCCCGTGCGGCTCAGCTTGTAGTGCTTGGCCATCAGGGTCCGGGCGATCTCGTCCGTGCGGTCGGGACGGCCAGCGTGGATGTAGAGATACGGCACCAGGATGTCGGGCTCGTTGCCCTGCGAGTAGTGGCCGTCGAACAGGTGATCCAGCCAGGTGACGAAGCCCCTGGCCCCGCCCGTCTTGGCCATCAGCCCGGCCACGTCCTGCGGGACATAGGTCGAGTACTGCAGCGCGTTGCCTTCGTAAAACACCGCGTCCCACCACGGCCCCGACCGGTCCGGGTACTCGTAGGCGCAGCTGTAGTTCTCGACCCAATCGCCGTTCGGATAGCGGGGGCGCACGCAGCCGAGCGTATCGTCCCAGATGTTCTTCCAGTTGCCGCTGCGGGCAAAGTAGCGCTCGGCGTCCTGGGTCTTGCCCAAGGCCTTGGCCACCACACCGATGGCGTAGTCGTCATAGGCGTATTCCAGGGTGCGCGAGGCCGAGCGGGTCACCGTGAACGGCACGTAGCCGAGCTTGAGGTAGTCCTTCAGCACTCGGCCCTGCAGGAAGGGCTGGTCGCTGTCGACCTCGCCGTTCTTGCGCAGCGCCTCATAGGCCAGGGGCAGGTCGAAGCCGCCCAGCTTCTTGACCACCGCGTCGGCCACCAGGACATCGCCGTTCGAGCCGCCCTGGGTCATGCCGTTGGCCCCGGCGATGCGCGCATCGGGCATCCAGCCGGTGTGCTTGTAGGTGTCGATCAGCGACCGGAGCATGTCGCGCTGCCGCTGCGGCTGGATTACCGTCATCAGCGGGTGCAGCGTCCGGAACGTGTCCCACAGGGTGTAGAAGTCCTCGTAGTGCGGCTCGTCGGATTTCCACCAGACGTTCTCGCCGCTCAGGTCGTGCGGCATGGTGTGGGAGCGGTAGAGGGCGGAATAGAAGATCCGCTGCTGCTCGTCGCTGCCGCCCTCGACCTTGATCTTGGCCAGCGCCGCGCCCCACTGGAGCTCCGCCGCCTTGCGGGCCGCGTCGAAGTCCCAGGCGGGGATCTCCTCGGCGAGGTTTGCGCGGGCCTTGTCGGCGCTGATGAACGACACGGCCAGCTTCATCTGGACCTGGCGGTTGGTGGTCGTGTCGAAGGTCAGATAGGCGCCGAGACGGTTCGAGAACTCCTGCTCGGTGTCGTACTCGATCATCAGGCCCTGGCGGTTGGCCGCGCTCTTGACCTGGACGCCGCCTTCGCTGGCGCCGACGCCGGGCTTGGTCTCCATCCAACCCTGCCCCGCCTTCCAGGCCCCGAAGGCCTTGGCCGGACGGTCGGTGACCGCATGGAAATAGAGGGTGTAGGGCGTGGGGTTCCAGCCGCCCTCGACCGTGACCTCGCCGGCCAGGGTGTGATCGTCGATCAGCTGCACCTTGGCCAGCCGCACGCGCTGGCCGCGACCGCGCATGGCGACTACTGAGCTGACGTCGAAGATCAGCTGGCTCTCGGTCGCAGCCGGATAGGTCAGGCGCTGGAAGCCGACCCGGCGCGACGCGGTGAGCTCGACCTCGATGCGCTCGGCCTCGGTGTTGCCCAGCCCCACGGCGTAGTAACCCGGCGCGGCGCGCTCGCCCGACTTGCCGAAATGCAGGTGGTTGACCCGCAGCGGGCCCACCGAGGGCGTGACCCGGAAGTTGCCGTACTTGCCCGAGCCGCCCGTGCCGCTGACGTGGGTGTAGGAGAAGCCCATGATCGGGCTCTTGGAATCGTAGCCGTGGGTATCGGCGTTGGTGGTGTCGGGGCTGAACGACACGAAGCCGAACGGCACGCCCGCGCCCGGCACCGTGTTGCCGCCCGTGACCCCGCCCCCGTCGGTGCCGACGAACGGATCGACCTTGCCGATCAGGTCGCTTTGCGCGGACGCCGAGAAGGGCAGCGCGACCATGGCCGCGCCGAGGAGAAAGGCTCGAAAGGAACGCATCGGCGCCATCCTGGAGAAGGGCCCGCTACGCGTCAGGCCTTGTGAGTACGGGCGTAGTGGTCGAAGGCGACGGCGGCGACAATGATCAGGCCGATCACCACCTGCTGGAAGTACGAGGTGACGTGCATGATGACCAGACCGTTCGACAGGACGCCTATCAGAAGGGCGCCCAGGATGGTCCCGCCGACATTGCCCGAGCCGCCGGTCAGGCTGGCGCCGCCGATCACCACCGAGGCGATGACCCTCAACTCATAACCCGTGCCGGCCACGGCCTCGGCCGAACCCAGGCGCGCCGACAGCAGGAAGCCCGACAGGCCGGCCAGGGCGCCGATCACGGCGTAGACGCTGGTGACAATGAAGTCGACATTGACGCCCGACAGCCGCGCGGCCTCGGCATTGCCGCCGACGGCGTAGATCTGGCGGCCATAACGGGTGTAACGCAGCACCACGTGGCCGACGATCGCCACCAGGGCGAAGACCACGATCGGCACGGGGACGAACAGGATCTCACCCGTGCCCCACCAGCGATAGGCCTCGTTGAAACCCGAGATCGGACCGCCGTCGTTCAGCAGCAGGGTGGCCCCGCGCCAGACCGTCATGCCGCCCAGGGTGACGATGAAGGCCGGCACGTGCAGCCAGGTCACCGCCTTGCCCTGGATCAGGCCGCCAGCGAAGCCGACCAGGGTCGAGATGGCCAGGGCGACGAACCAGGTCGCCGGTCCGCCGCCGGCCAGGTTGGTCACCACATAGGCCGCCGCGATCGAGGCGAAGGCCAGCAGCGAACCCACGGCAACGTCGATGCCGCCGATCAGGATCACATAGGTCATGCCGACGGCGATGATGCCGTAGATCGACACCTCGCTGAGGATGTTCAGGGCGTTGCGGACCGTCAGGAAGCGCTCGTTGACGGTCCCGAACACGGCGATCAGCAGCAGCAGGAACAGGATCGTCCGATGCTTGCGCGCGAAGGCCAGCAGGTCGAAGCCCTTGCTGGGCGGCGGGGCGGCTTGTTGGCGCTGGGCGGCTGGGTCGGGCGTCATGGTCGGGGAAGCGGTCATTGAGGACGGTGTTCCATTGCCGGCGTCGGCAGCGCGCCGGTCGCCATGTAGGCCATCAGGCCTTCTTCGGTGGCCGCCTCGGCGTCGAGGTCGGCGACGACCGCCCCTTCGCGGAAGACGACGATGCGGTCGGCGACGGCCATCACCTCGGCCAGCTCGGACGAGATGACGACGATGGCCACGCCCTGGGCCGCGAGGTCGGACAGCACCTGGTGCACCTCGGCCTTGGCGCCGATGTCGATGCCGCGGGTGGGCTCGTCGACGATCAGCACACGCGGCGTCAGGGCCATGGAGCGGCCCAGCAACACCTTCTGCTGATTGCCGCCCGACAGCTTGCCGATCGCGGTCTCCTGGTCGGCCATCTTGATGCGCAGCTTCTGGCGATAGGTCTCGACCAGGTCGCGCTCGGCCTGCTCGTCGACCCATTGGCCGAGCGCGCTGATCGGCTTCAGCGCCGGCAAACTGAGATTGTGGCGGATGGAGTGATCCAGGAAGCAGCCCTGCTGCTTGCGGTCCTCGGGCACGAGCATTACGCCGGCCTTGATGGCGTCGCGCGGCGACTTCAGCTTCAGCGGCTTGTCGTCCAGGCGGATCGAGCCGGACGCGATAGCGTCGGCGCCGAAGATCAGCCTCGCCAGATCGGTGCGGCCGGCGCCCACCAGGCCCGCTAGTCCGACGATCTCGCCGGCGCGAACCTCCAGGCAGATGTCCTTGAGATAGCCCGGCGCGGCGATGCGCGGCCTGCGCGGGGTGACCTTCTCGACCTTCAGCACCACACGGCCCGGCTCGCCGGTGCGGACGCGGCGGACGAACTCGACATGGCGGCCAACCATCAGCCGGACCATGTCGGCCACCTCGACCTCGGCGACGTCGCCGCTGGCCACCCAGCGGCCATCGCGCATGACGGTGTAGCGGTCGCACATGGCCTTCACCTCGGCCAGGCGGTGCGAGACGTAGATCACGCTGACGCCGCGCGCCTTCAGGTCGGCGATGATCGCATGCAGACGGTCGACCTCGCGGCTGGACAGCGCGGCGGTCGGCTCGTCCATGATGATCAGGCGAGCGCTCAGGGTCATCGCCTTGGCGATCTCGACCATCTGCTGCTCGGCCACGGTCAGATGGCGGACGACCTCTTCGGGATCCAGCGGGAGGCCCAGTTCGTCGAGCAGCTTTTGCGCGTCGGCGCGCAGGCGGCCCCAGTCGATCAGGCCCAGCCGCTTGGGCTCGCGGCCCAGGAATATGTTCTCCGCGACGTTGAGCTCAGGGAACAGGTTGAATTCCTGGTAGATGGTGGCGATGCCCAGCTGCTGGCGGCGCAGGGGCGTGTCCCGCGGATCCAGAGGCTGGCCATCGAAGACCGCCTCGCCGCCGTCGGCCGCGTGGGCCGCCGACAGGATCTTGATCAGGGTCGACTTGCCCGCCCCGTTCTCGCCCAGCAGAGCGTGGACCTCGCCCCGCCCGACCTCAAGTCGAACCTGGTCGAGGGCCAGCACGCCGGGAAAGCGCTTGCTGACCTGGCTGACGTCCAGAAGGGTCATGGCGACCTACTTGACCTCGGCGATGCGCGAGGCCTCGGCGAGGTTGTCCTTGGTGATCAGCACGGGGGTCAGGCTGACGCTCTTGGGCGCCGCGCCAGTCTTGATCTTGGCCACGGCCTGCTGAAGCGCGGTGCGGATCTGCTGGCCGGGGTTCTGCTCGACCGAGGCGACCATCTCGCCGGCCTTGATGCGGGCCAGGGCCTCGGGAATGGCGTCGAAGCCCAGCACCTTGACCTTGTCGGGCTTGAAGCCGGCCGCGCGCACCGCTTCCAGCGCGCCCATGGCCATGTCGTCGTTCAGGCACAGGATCACGTCGGGCGGATTGTCGTGCATCGAGGTCAGCACGTTCTGGGTCACCGTCAGGGCCTGGTCGCGCTTGGAGTTGGCGGTCTGCTCGGTGACGATCTGGAAGCTGGGGCCGCCAGCCGCCAGGCCCTCATGCACGCCCTTCACCCGCTCGATCGAGCTGGAGCTGCCGGGATCGTTGGTGATCACCACCACGCGCGCGCCGCCCGGATAGGTCTTGACCACCCAGTCGGACATCGCGCGGCCGCCGGCTACGTTGTCGGCCCCGACGTGCGGCACCGCAGCCTTGGCGCCGGCGATGTTGCGGTCGACCGAGATGACGGCCACGCCCTGCTCGGCCAGTTCGTCGGCGGCGGTCGCGAGCGCCTTGGAGTCGGTCGGAGCGACGATCACCACCTTGGCGCCCTGCACGGCGGCGGCCTCGAGGTCGGCGATCTGCTTAGAAGAGTTGTTCTGGGCGTCCAGCACCTGGACCTTCACGCCCAGCTTGGTCGCCTCGTCTTCCAGCTCGCGGCGCATGGCCACGAAGAACGGCTGGGACAGGTCGTTGAAGCTGACCACGATCTCGGCGTCATGACCGCCGCGCGAGCAGGCCGCCAGCAGCGCCGTCGACACCCCCAGTCCAGACACCATAGCAAAGAAGCGCCGGCGCGACGGCAGGGGGCGGGTCATGGTGGTCCTCTCCTCAAGCGATTATCGGGCGCCGAGCGCCACTGTTTTTTTGGAAAGGTGCATGGAAATTTAATTCCATGTCAAGGAGATTAAGAAAAGTCTTTTCATTTATCCCGCACAGGGAACGCCAGCCGGTAGGCGCCTGCGGCGGCTGACTCCGAAAGGAGCCCCAAGCTGAGGCGGCCGCCACCTTCGATCCGAGGCGGCGACCGCGCAATAGAGATCTAGCGCGACGAGAGCCGGTACAGCCCCGCCCCGTGCGAGGGCAGTTGGACGCTGAAGCGTTCGGCGGCCTTGCCGGCGTCGCCGCGGCGCCAAAGATCGCGCACCGCGACCGAAGAGGGCAAGCCGACGGTCTTCAGGTTCACGCCCACCTCGCGCGGCTTGTCGCCGGTGTTGAACAAGGCGAGGTAGCTGTCGCCGTTCGCGGCCCTGGCCGTCCACACCCGGATCCCGTCCTCGACGAAATGGGGGCGGTTGTCGCTGGAGGCCTGGTTGACCGCAATGACCTCGGGATTGGTCAGCAGCGCCTTGGTCGGAGCGTCCAGGTGGCGCAGGTCGCCGCCCATGATCAGCGGCGAGCGGGCGATCGACCACAGCGTCATCAGGGTGCACTGTTCGTCGGGCGTGAACTTGGTGTCGCGCTCGCCCAGAGCCAGGCGCCCCAGCGGCAGCATGTCGGCGTCGGGCCAGCCGCCGTCGCCGATATAGGGCGACCAGTTCTCCAGCCGCGTGAACTGGGCGTCCAGCATCTTCCACTCGTCCCAGAAGTCGTCCGAGATGCGCCACATCTGGGCGTGCTTGCGAGCATGGGCTCCGCGCACGACCGGGGTTTCGCCCGGCGACATCGACAGGACGATCGGCCGCCCCGAACGGCCAATGGCGCGATGGATGGCCTCGATCTCGGCCATGTGAGAGTCATAGGGGCGGCACAGGTCGTCGACCTTGACGAAATCGACGCCCCACGAGGCCAGCAGAGAAAAGACGCTGTCATAGTAGGCCTGGGCGCCAGGCTTGCTCATGTCGACCCCGTACATGTCGGGGTTCCAGGTGCAGACGCTGCGCTTATCGACGATATCGGCGATGCTGATGTCGGTCCCCACCACCTTCAGGCCGCGCTCGGCGGCCAGGCGCGGGGCGCCGCGCATCAGGTGGACGCCGAAGCGCAGGCCCAGGGCGTGAACGCGATCGGCCAGCGGCTTGAAGCCTTTGCCGCCCACGCTGGACGGAAAGCGGTTGGGCGCGGGCAGCAGGCGGCCGTGGTCGTCAAGGGTCGGGACCGGCTTTTCGGCGTAGGTGTAGCTGTTGGCGCCCGGCTCGTACCACTGGATGTCGACCGTCAGGATATCGTAGCCGGCCGGCCGCAGTTCGCGGGCCATGATCGCCGCCTGCTCCAGGGTCTGGGCCTCGGTGATCGTGGTCGCGAAGCTGTTCCAGCTGTTCCAGCCCATCGGCGGAGTCGGGGCCAGCAGCGCCTTCTTCTTCGGCGCGGGCTTCTTGGGCGCCGCGACAGCGGGAAGAGCGGCCGTCAGGGCGGCCGAAGCGCCTAGAAGGCCGCGACGGCTGAGGTTGGCGGTCATCTGCGACGCTCCTAGTGGTTCTCGTGGGTCGGAATGATTTCCGGCGTGACCAGACGCAGCTGGTCCAACGCCACGCGGCCCGTGCGCGAGGTCACGACGACGGTGTGGCGGCCAGGCGTGAGCTCCGGTCCGGCGACGGCTTTCAGAAGGTTGTCCAGCACCCCCTGGGCCCAGGCCGACGAGCCGACGGCGCGCGGCCAGGTGACGGCCTCGGGCTTGCCGCCGTCTATGCTGACCTCCAGGGCGATCTCCTGGGCCTGGCCGTCGGGGAAGATCGGCAGCACGCCCACCTGGGTGCGCAGACCGCTGGCGGCGACGTCGACCGTGAAGGTGATGGTCGCGCCGGGCTTGTCGGCGATCATCACACCCTTGCCCCGGCCCACGCCCTCGACCAGCCGCCAACCGGTGTTGGCGGTGAAGCTCTCGGCCTCGGTGATCGGCGAATTGGCCGGCGCATTGCCGTCGACCACGGCCAGGAAGCTGGCCGGATCGGTGATCAGGCCACCGCCGGGCATCGGCACCGGACGGGCGCGGTAGATGCGCCACTGACTGTCGGCCGGCTCCTCGGGCATGATCCAGCGCCACTTGCCGCCGGCGATCTGGTTGTTGAACTTGTCGGTCAGCGCCGTGATCTCGGTCTGAGCCTCGACGGCGGCGGCCCCGGCCGAGCGAGCCATGACCTGATCGTTGTCGATCAGCTCGTTGTAGCGCTCGGCGGCGAAGAACCTGACATTGGCGGCGGCCGAGACCCGGATCGGGAACTCGACCAGCTCGAACCAGGCGTCTGCCAGTTCCGGCGAGACCTGGGCGGCGGTCGCCTTGGTCTCGGCCACCAGCTTGCGGAAGGCGCGCAGGCGGTCATTGACCTCATCGGGGGTGTAGCTGGACAGGTGGCGGCTCTCGGCCTTGGGCAGCCACTCCAGGTGCTCGGGGCGGCGCTCGAAGTTCAGGCGGTAGTAGCTATCCATCAGCTCGGCGGTCTTGCCGGCCAGGGTGGGTCCGAAGTTGCGACGGCTCCAGTCTTCCAGGAACTGCTTCTGGCTCTTCCCCCGCCAGCGGTCGATGTCCCAGGCCATCTCCAGGAAGTGGCTGGTCCCGATCTCGGCTGGCTTGATGTCGCCGATATTGGCGATCCACACGTTGCGCGCGCCGGTATCGAAGGCGTGGGTCATCTCCTCCTGGACCAGGGCCGGCGGCGTGGTGCTGAGCCACAGGTACGACAGCGGGAAACCGAGGTACGAGAGGTGATAATAGACCCCGGCCCCGCCCTTGCGACTGGCCTCCTCGCGGCTGGCGAACTGGCGGATGTAGCCGAAGTTGTCGTCGGGCCAGACGATGGTGACGTCGTCGGGGACCTTCACGCCCGCGCGGTAGATCTCCAGCACTTCCTTGTAGGGCACGAAGATCTGCGGGACCTTGGCCACGTCCGACGAAACGTTCTTGCTGAGAATCTCGCGCTGGTCGCTGATGATCTTATCCAGCAGGGCGACCTTGTCCTGCATGGTCTTGGGGCCGACCATGCCGGTATCGTGGATGCCGCGCATGCCCAGCGTCCACAGGCTCTCATAGGGTCCGTTGATCTTGGCGCGTTCCTCCCAATAGGCCTTCACGCCCTCGGGATTGGTCGCGTAGTTGAACTTGGCCGGATCGTCCTTCCATTCGCCGACATTGTTGCGCAGCATGGCCTCGGCGTGGGACGAACCCATGACGATGCCGTACTCCTCGGCCAGTTTCGCGTTGGCGGGGTCGGCGTTGAACGGCGCCGTGGTGTGGTGCATTGCCGGCCACAGGGTGTTGGCCTTCAGGCGCAGCAGCAGGGTGAAGATCCGGCGGTAGGTCTTGGGCCCGATGTCGCCGCGCTCGGGATCGAAGGTCTTCAGCGCCCAAGGATAAAGGCCCCAGTCCTCGTCGTTGACGAAGACGCCGCGGTACTTGACCGACGGCGGGCCGAAGCGATGGACGCCCGCGCGGACGACCAGCTTGTCGCGATGCTTGGGCGTGACGTCGGCCCACCAGGCCCAGGGCGAGACGCCCATGCCCTGCGCCACCTCGTAGGTCCCGAAGGCCGTCCCGCGACGGTCGCTGCCGATCACAACCAGGGCCTTGTCGACGCCGGGCAGGGGCCGGTCGACCGTGGCGATGACGAAGCTCTCCCAGGCGCCCGTCAGCCGCGAGACGTCGACTTTCTTGGCCGCGACCAGCTGGTCGATCAGTTTGCTGTGGCCCAGCGTGCCGACCACGATGGCGGTCCTGCCGGCCGGGGCGGCGGCGACGCTCACCGCTTGTCCGGTCACGGTCTTGATGTCATCGGCCAGATCGTCGGCGGCGTGGCGGACGACCGCGGCGTCGGCGGGATCGACGACGATGGTCGGGACGCTGCCCGGCTCCAGCAAGGTGAAGCCGCCGCGCGCAGCGGCGTCGGCGAAGATGGGCTCGGCCTCAACCGCAGTCCGCGTCGGCCGGGCGGCCTGGGCGTTGGTCGCCGCGACACTTAGGGCGAGCGCGCAGGCGCTCAGGGTCGCGACTCGAGCCCACTGCATCAACAATCCTCCGACAAATAACTAAGCGGCCAAGCTAATGGATGCTGGGATTATATCAACGGCACATCGATCCATCGGCGGCGATCAGCTCTATTTCTCCGACTTGAACGGCTTTGCCCTTAGCCACCTCGAAACGATAGCGGGCATAGGCCTTGGCCTTCAAACCGTAGGTCTTGGTGGCGTGACGATGCGCGAAGCGCTCGCCTTTCCGCTCGTCCAGCTTGACCCAGCGCTTGCCGTCGAAACCGCTGAAGCGCCAGGCGGTCGGGTCAGCTTCAGCGGCGCCCACGCTCACCGTATAGGCCTTCAGGCAGGTCGCCGCCGGACGGGTGAACGTCGCCGACTGGCCGGCCGAAGCGATCCAGGCGGTCGAGGTCTTGCCATCGGTCAGGGCCGGGACATCGGTCTCGACCTTCAGCACCGCGCCGTCATAAGCCCACTGGCCGGGCATGGCGCTCATGGTGAAGTTCAGCACGCCGCCGGCCTGCAGCTGGGCCTGCGAGAGGAACGGGCCGGCCAATGGCTGGCCGTTCAGGCTGGCGCTGGCGATATAGGGACGATCGTCGCCGGCGTTGGCCGTCAGGATCTCCAGCGTCTTGCCGCCTTCCAGATGCAGCACGCTGCGAGCGTGACGCGGGCCGTGCAGATAGAATAGGTCGCTGGCCAGCTTGGGGAAGAAGCCCAGGCGGTTGAAGACATAGTTGGAGCTCATCGCCCCGGCGTCCTCGTCGCCCGGATAGGCGGTGGGCGTGAAGTGCTTGAACACTTGGCTCGCCCAGTAGGACGACAGGTCCGCGCGGCCCAGGGCGTGGAACAGCCAGGGCGTGGCGAACGACGGCTCGTTGGTGATGTCGATCAGGCCCGCGTCCAGGGCGTGGTTCAGGCGCTCGTTGAAACGAACCCGCCCGCCCATGGCCTCCACCAGGCCCAGCAGGTCGTGCAGAACGCCGTACGAATAGATCCAGGCCGTGCCCTCGTAGTAGCCGACGTTGTTGTGGACCTTGCCGTCCCAGCCCAGCTTGGGGTCGATGTCCTGGAACTTGCCGTCGGGATAGCGCGGCATCAGGAAGCCCTTGAAGCCGTCGCTCTCGGTGTCCGGATTGAAGATCTTGCGCCAGTTCTGCGACCGCTCGGTCAGCTTGACGGCCTCGTCGGTCTTGCCCGCCTTGGCCGCGACCTGGGCGGCGAAATAGTCGTTCAGCGCGAAGCCCAGGGTCGAGGAGCCAGACTTGGCGCGCTGGTTGTTCGGCTCGGGGCTCCTGTCGCCGACGGCGAAATAGCCGCTCTCCAGATAGCGCGGACGACGGCGCTCGAAGGCGTTGAAGTGGGTCAGCCGCCAGGCGTCGTTCCAGTTCACGCCCTGGGCCCCGCGCAGGGCGGCTTCGCCCAGCACGTTGTCGGCTTCGTCGCCGCCCTGGCCCACGTGATAATTCTGGCCGCCGATGATCGCCGTGTCAGCCGCGCCGAACTTGTCGAAGGTGTGGATCAGCGAGTTCAGGTTGGCGGCGTACTCGCTGGGACGCAGCACCGACATCAGCGGGAACAGCGTCCGGTAGGTGTCCCACAGGGTGTAGTGATCGTCCCAGTTCGGACGACCCAGCTCCTTGGTCGGCTGGTCCAGGCTGCGGTCCCGGGGGTGCGTCGAGGCGTGGTAGAAGGCCGTGTAGAAGCGGCGGGTCTGAGCCTCGTCCAGGCCCGAGACCTCGATCTCGCCCAGGCGGTCGTTCCAGGCCTTCTGCGCGCCCTGGCGGACGCCGTCGTAGTTCCAGTCGGGGATCTCGCGATCCAGCAGGGCCTCGGCCGTCTCGGCGCTGGTGAACGACACCGCGATCTTGACCAGCACGGGCTTGCCGGCGGTGGTCTTGAAGGTCAGCCACGAGCCCAGGCGCTCGTCGGAACCGGTCTTGCCCTCGGTCGCGCCGGCGCGGCGCTGGTCCTTGTCGAAGACGCCCCAGGCGGTCGGCTTCTGATCGAACTTGGCGACGAACCAGATGTCGATCAGGGCTGGGTTCCAGTAGCCCTTGGCCTTCACGTGACCCACGACTTTGCCATCGGCCGGATAGAGCTTCACGTCCGCCTGGTCCGAGGCGACCAGGCCGCCGACCTTGCGCGTGACGTCGAAGACCAGTTGAGCCTCGCTGGTGGCCGGATAGTCCAGGCGATAGATCGCCGCGTAGTGGGCGGGGGTGACCGCCGCGCGCACGCCGTAGCGCGAGAGCAGCACCGAATACTGGTCGGCGGCCAGGACCTCGTCGGCCTTGGGCGACAGGTGGGCCACCTCGTCGAACTGGGCCGGGCCCACCTGGGGCGACAGCAGGAACGTGCCGTAGGTGGTGACGCCGCCGGACCCCTGGGAATGCAATTGGGCGAAGCCGCTGATCGGCTCGGCGGCGTTGTAGCCGGCGTTGCTGGGATTGGGGGTTTCCGGGGACGGATGAATGGAGCCGTTGGGCCGCGTCGGCCCTGGAATGGTGTCGCCTTCGTTGTCGTTGCCGAGGCCGACGGTCAGGACGGGTTGGGCATAGAGCACGGCGCCCGTGGGGGTATTCTGGGCCAGCGCGGAGGAGGAGGCCATCAAGGCCGCGGCCAGAACCAACAGGGGCGAAAGGCGCTCACGACGGTTCGGCATCAGAATCCTCCAGTTCTCGAAAACATAGCCGGTCCACGAATGGACCGGCTATCAAGTGGCTTCACAGGGGAAGTGAAGATCAGAAGGTGGCGCGCGCCGTCAGGGTGAAGGTGCGGCCGTCGTAGTCGACCCAACGCGAGACCTGGTAGTCGTTCTCGTATTCGAAACGCACCGAGTCCGTCAGGTTGTAGGCGTCCAGCGACAGGGTCAGGTTGTCGGTCATGTTGTACGACGCCGACATGTCCAGCTGGCCGCGCGGCTTAACCGAGCGCGAACCGCCGCTGTAGGTGCCGTTGGCGTTCAGGTCGTAGGCCGAGCGGTAGTTGTAGACCGCGCGCACACCGAACTTCGGCGTCTCGTAGTAGCCGATCAGGTTGACGTTGTGCTTGGAGATGCCCGGGAAAGGAGCGATCGCCGGGCTCTTGGACGTGGTGTAGGCGTAGTTGAAGCTGCCGCCGAAGTTCTTCCAGAAGCCTGGCAGGAAATCGAGGTTCTGCTGGATGTTGAACTCGACGCCCTCGACCGTGGT